>ERZ1034901.15-NODE-15-length-125449-cov-15.498094_pt1 | contig 125449 bp, 90 predicted proteins | sample MGYA00520628_ERZ1034901 | MGnify/ENA primary metagenome ERZ1034901 (study PRJEB33766, sample SAMN09781783) | gut metagenome | biome: gut microbiome | host: Homo sapiens | place: Madagascar | study: EMG produced TPA metagenomics assembly of the PRJNA485056 data...
CAGAGCGGTCAAACTCCCGGACTGCCGTCTGAATGGCAGGGAGATTTTCAATCATAGCCTCCCGCCAGGCTGCGGCCTCTGCAACGGACGCTTAAGCAACGCAGGACGCCGCACCAACAGGCACCTCAACCACCGCATGCATTTCAACCGGAATGCGGTTGACGGTGAACGTGCCGTGATTGGAAGACTCTGAACTGGAACACCTTTGACAGCACAAGCAAAACCGAGGCTCATCACTGTGAGTGACGAGGCTTCTCTGATCACGTTATTTCAGGTTGAGGCTGGAGCTTTAACGCACTTTTCGGATCTCCTATTGAGAACATTTCTCATCCTCTTGAGATGACTCAAGCATACCTATCGGTACTTTTCTCCTAATATTTTTTCATTCATTTCAGAGATCTTCAATTTCTGAAAGCCACTAAAAGGAGAAAAATAATGCCCGATCTCAACCGCCGCTCCGCCATCCGCACCGGCATCTTCGGCGCTGTTGCCGCCACCGCCGCCGGCACGCTTTCCGCGAAGGAAGCTGCTCCCGAATCGAACGAATACAAGAAGCTCCAGTTCGACCTCGTCGTCATCGGCGCCGGGTGCGCAGGCATGACCGCCGCGCTCGAAGCCGCCGACCTCGGCGCCAAAGTGGCGCTCCTTGAAAAGATGAATATGCCTTTCGGCAATACGATCTACGCGGGCGGCCACTTCAACGCGACGAACACCTTCGTGCAGAAGGAAAACGGCCTCACCGACACGATCGACGAGTTCTACAAGGACATGATGACGGTCTCGCAGGGCCGCGGTGATCCTGCTCTCACGCGCATCTACTGCGAAAAGAGCGCCGACTGCATCGAGTGGCTTTCGAAGCGCTGCGGCATCAAGTGGAAAAAGATGGTGAAGGAAGTGTGGCCCGCCACTGTTCGCGGCCACGTAGTCGACGGTCCGCAGAAGCCGGGCGGCGCACAGCTCACTTCCCAGATGCTCGCGGAGGTGAAGAAGCACCCGAACATCACCTTCATGACGAACACGAAGGTGATCGAGCTCAAGAAGTCCGCGACGCTCCGCTGCACGGGCGCCATTGCCGTTTCCAAGAAAGAAGGCGCCCTCGACATTGATTCGAAGTGCGGCGTCGTGGTCGCGACCGGGGGCTTCCACGCCAATAAGGAAATGATCTGCAAGTACATGGGCGGCGGCGTTGCCTGGATGCCGCTTCGCGGGTCGGCTTTCATGATGGGCGAAAACATCACGCTCACGAAACCGTTCTTCCCGAATCTCGTCAACATGGACCAGTTCCACGGCGGCCCGATCGGCGTCAATCAGGCGAATCCCTCCACCATGGTGAACTACGGCGTCATCGTCAACAAGGACGCCCAGCGCATCATTGACGAAGAAAAGACCTACGTCGCCGTCGCGAAGGAGCTGCCGCTCCTCACGAAGGACAACTGGGCCTTCATCATCATCGACAGCCAGGTGAAGGACATCGACACGGTCGCGACCCGCATCGCCCGCTACGAGAAGGCGAAGGCCCCGATTGCCACGGGCAATACCATCGCCGAACTTGCGCGCTCGATGGGCGTCAACGAAAAGGTGCTCGAAAAGACCGTTGCCGACTACAACGCCGCAGTGAAGGTCGGCAAGGCCGATCAGCTCACGCCCCCCAACACGCTCGAGAAGCCCCGCCTCATTGAAAAGGGACCCTTTATGGCCTTTGCTTTCCAGGGCGGTATGACGGCCACCTTCGGCGGCCCGAAGATCGGCAGAAACGGCGAGGTTCTGAACGGCGAAAACCAGCCGGTTCCGGGGCTCTTCGCCAGCGGCAATGCGATCGGCGGTCTCTTCTACTATGACTACATCGTGGGCTCGCAGCTCACGGCTGCGGTGATCTGGGGACGACTCTCCGCGAAGGAAGCCGTGAAGGCCCTCAAGGCCTGATTTTCCTTTAAACCAATTTGCCCGGAGGCGCTTTAGAAACGAACGCCTCCCTTTCTCTCCTTCAACAGGCGCAGGAGCTACAGGCTTCCGCGCCTTCCTTTTTGTCCGGCGCCCTGAAGCGATGAAGGTTCAGGACGCCACTCCGCTGAAAGTCTTCCCGCGAACATGGGATAACCCGTATAGTCGCGTTAAAATCCCTGCCTTTCCGAACCACGGCTCGCGAAGCCCGAGACTCTTTTTTCCTTCCATCCCATGTCCGTACCTTTCCGCACGCTTCCGCTCGTACTCGCCGTCAGCGCACTTCTGAGTGCCGGCACTGCGTCGGCGGCCGACTCCCTTACCTTCGAAGCCGCCCGGGCGCGCTTTCATGAGCGCGCCGACATCTTCCGCGCAGACGCTGCGGAAGTCGAGCGCGCGCGCCAGGTTTCGGAGAGCGCCAAATCGCTCTCAGGCCCCAAGGTGGACATTACGGCGATGCAGGTCGAAGGAAGGAAGGACCTTGACCTCAATCTCGACATTCCGGCAAGCGTGCAGCAGCTTGGAAGCGCGCTGACGGGCGGCAAATATCCCATACCGAGCTCCATGCGCTTTTCGGACGAGCTCGACCTTTCGGGGCCGCGCGCGATGATTTCAGCCACATGGCCCCTTTATACGGGCGGCGCCATCACGGCGCAGCAGAACCTTCTTGAGCACAAGGTCCGCGAGGCTTCGGCCGCGCAGAGCGCCCGGCTGGAAGAAAAGGACGCCGACCTCGCGATGCGCTACTGGGGCGTGCAGCTCGCGCGCTCGGTGGAGGAGCTCCGCCGCGAGCGCCTTAAGGACGAGGAAGAGCAGGTTCACCGCGCCATGCGCTTTGAAAAGAAAGGCCTTATTTCCCGGATCGAGCGCATGTCGGTCGAGGTGTCGCGCGATGCGGCAAGGCGCGAGCTCGTGTCTGCGGGAACGAGCGCCCGCGTGGCGGAAGCCGAACTCATGAGCGCGCTTCGCGAGAAGGAGCTCCCCGCCCTTGCAACGCCGCTCTTCATTCTCACGGGCGACCTCGGGACGCTCTCCGAGTGGCAGTCGCGCGCGAGGATTAATTCCCCAGTGCTCTCGAGGATCGACGCGCAGGTGAGTCAGGCCGGAGAAGGCGTGCGGGTTGCTGAAAGCGCCTTTCATCCGCAGGTCTTCGCCTTCGGCATGAAGAACCTCGTGAAGCACTACCTCACCCCGGTCGAACCCGACTGGATGGTGGGGCTCGGCATCAAATTCACGCTCTGGGACAACCGCGACCGCTTCTCGTCGCTTGCCGCCTCGCACGCGCAGGAAGAAAAGGCGCGCGCGGCAAAGGCCGAAGCCGACAATGCGCTCGCGAGCGCCGTTGAAACCGCGTTCCTGCGCACCACGCAGGCGCGCGAGGAATATCTCCTCACGGCGTCGACCGTAGCGCTTGCGAAGGAAAACCTCCGGCTTCGGGAAGCGAGCTTCGCCGAGGGGCTCTCGACGGCGCTCGACGTCCGAGAAGCCCGCACGCAGATGACGGGCGCGCAGATTGCCGAGCGCGCCGCCGCCTACAAGTTCGTCGTCTCCTGGGCCATGCTCCATGGCGCCGCGGGCGTCATGCCGGACTTTGTCGCGACGCTCTCCCGCCCGGATCTGAAGCGCGTTGAATAACGCTTCTATCGCCTTCAGAAGCCTCCGAAATCCTTTTTCTCTTTTTTCTTCTTTTCTCCTTCAACCGTCATGCAGAGCGCAGCTTCGGGCCGTCAGGCTCAGAAACCCTCCATTCTTCCCGCAGTCTTCGGCGCCCTGGTTCTTCTCGGCGCTGCCGCCTTCATCGGCTGGGGCATCTGGCAGGCGATGACGCCCGTGCCCGTGCCGCTTCAGGGCATGATGGACGCGACGACCGTCTCCGTTTCCGCGAAGGTTCCCGGCCGCATTGCCGCGATTCACGTCCGCGAGGGCGACCAAGTGAAGGCTGGCGACGCGATGGCGCGTCTGGCTTTGCCTGAAATCAATGCAAAGGTCACTCAGGCGAAGGCCCTTCAGGCGGCGGCTGAAGCCAAGGCGTCGCTTGCCGATGAAGGTCCCCGGACGCAGGAGCTTGATGCGGCCAGAGCCGATCTCGCCCGCGCGCGTGCAGGCCTCGCGCTCGCGCAGAGTTCCTGGAAGCGCGTCGACGCGCTTCAGAAGGAAGGCCTCATCAGCGCGCAGCGCCGCGACGAAGTGCTCGCGCAGCGTGAAAGCGCGGAAAAGCTCGTCGCCGCTGCCGAAGCCAAGGTGTCTGCGCTCGAGGACGGCGCCCGCCGGCAGGAAAAGGCTGCCGCCGAGGCGCTCGCCCGTCAGGCCGCGGGGGGCGTTGAGGAAGCGTCGTCCCTTGCCGGCGAGGCCGACGTCCGCTCTCCCGCTTCGGGTGAAGTCACGCGCGTCGTTCTTCACGAAGGCGAAATCGCCCCGGCCGGCTTCCCGGTCGTTCTCGTCACGAACCTCGAGGACAGCTGGGCCACCTTCAACGTGCGCGAGGACGAGCTCCCCGGGATGGAGGTCGGCAAGACCTTTACGGCCAAAGTTCCCGCCCTCGGCAAGGACGTTTCCTTCCGCGTCTACTGGATCAACCCGCGGGGCGACTACGCTGTCTGGCGCGCAACGCGCCAGTCCTCGGGCTACGACATCCGCACGTTTGAAGTGCGCGCAAGGCCCGTCGAAAAGACCGACGGACTTCGCCCCGGCATGACGGTCATCATCGACCGCGCCCAACACTAACGCAGATTCTGGAAGCGAGTCCAATCCATGCGGGTCTGGTGTCAGCGTGCGCTCTCCATTTCGCGCCTTGAAGTAAGGCAGGTTCTTTCGCATCCGGTCGAATGGATTGCGGGGCTTGCCGTGCCGCTCTTCTGGGCGCTTCTGATGTCGATTGCCTTCGGGACGGGCATCATGACGAAGCTCCCCGTGGGGCTCGTCGACATGGACAGGTCCGCGCTCTCGCGCGAAACCATTCAGGCGCTCGACGCCATTCCCTCCATCCGGCTCGAAACGCGGGACTCGTCCCTCACTGCCGACGAGGATCTGAGAGCTCGCCGCACGTACGGCACGATCACCATCCCGAAGGGGTTCGAGGAAGAGAACCGCCGCGGTTCCGGCGCTCCGGTCGTGCTCGAGCTCAACAAAACCTACTACGCGATCGGCACGATTCTTGAGGTCGACATCAAGACGGCGCTCTCAACCCTCCAGATGACGAAGCTTGCCGTGAAGCGGACCGCGGCCGCGGGGGGCACCTTCACGGAGAACGGCGGCCATCTGAGAGCCACGCTCCCCGACGTCTGGTTCCTCGGGAACCCGAGCTTCAATTTCGTCGCCTACCTGCTTCCGACCTTTGTGCCCGGCCTCATGGCGCTGGGCGCGCTTCTCGCCTTCGTCTCCATGCTCGCGCGCGAATGGCGCGAGGGCGGCTTAAGAATGCTCCTCAAGGAATCCGGGGGCTCGGCAACGGCGATCGTCGTCGGAAAGCTCGCGCCCTGGCTTCTCTTCTGGCTGCTTGCCATTTCCGTCTGGACGGCGGGCTTTGCCGGCTGGGCGGGCTGGGGTGCGGCGGGACCGCTCTTTCTCTGGTTCACCGCCGGATGGCTTCTGATCCTCGCCATGGCGGGGCTCGCGCTTCTCGTCGTCGCCATTTCGCCCACCTGGGTGATTGCGCTCTCGGCCTCCATCTGTCTGGTTGCCCCGACCTTTCCCTTTACGGGCTTTTCCTTCCCGCTCGACGCGATGACGCCGGGCGCGCGCGCCTTCGGCGAACTTCTCCCGCTCACGCACTACCTCGAAGCCCAGAGCCAGATCTGGGTGATGAATGCGCCGCTTGACGCCGTCGCCCGCACGCAGATGACGCTCGCGCTCTTTCCCATCATCTGCTTTGCCGCCGCGCTCCTGATTCTGCCTCTGCGCATTCGTCAGTGGAAGAAGGCCGAAGTCATGGCTGCGGGCTTAAGAGCAGCGGAGGCTCAGGTCCCGCCGCAGGGTAATCCGCTGGCAGCGGGCTTCTGGAAAACCTTCGCGCTGACGCTTAAGGCGAGCTTCCTCTCGCGCGACACCATCGCCATTTTCGGCATGGCCGCGGCCTTTTATCTCGTCTTTTACGGCTGGCCCTACGGCACGCAGCAGATCGAGAACATCCCGACGGGAATTCTCGACCTCGACCGGTCGGGGGCTTCGCGGCGCCTCATCAATGCGCTCAACGCCTCGCCCACGACGAGAATCAGCTTTGTTCTTCATTCGGAGAGCGAGGCGTTCGACCTCTTCCGTCGTCAGAAAACGGACGTTCTCGTCACGATTCCGGAGGACTATTCGGAGTCGCTCGCAAGAGGCGAAAACACGACGATTCACATCCTCGGAAGCGGCGCCTATCCGGTGAAGGCGCGCGCCGTTCAGTCGGCCGCCGCCGGCATCATTTCAGACAAAAAGGCGCTCCTTGACAACGCCTCCCTGATGACGCCGGGAACACCCGTCGCCTCGCTCGAGGCTGCGGCCATCGCTGCTCCAGGGCTTCTCGTCACCTACCGCTTCAACGAGATCTCAGGCTACGGCAACTACACCGTGCCGATGGTGGGGCCCGTCATTCTCCAGGCCGTGATTCTCATGGGGATCGGCATGGCGATGGGCGGGTGGCTCGCGGGCCGGCCGCGCCTTCCCTTCATGCGGAACGTCATGCGGCGCCCCTGGTGCGAGGGGCTCGGGGTCTTTCTCGCTTTCTGGTCGATTGCCTTCGGCTGGATGCTTTACATCGAAGGCTTCGGCTTCCGGTTCGGCGACTACGGCGCCTTCGGAAACCCTGAGGCCGTCATTCTCGTGAGCGCATTCTTTTCGGCCGCCGTCACCGCTTTCGGGCTTGCCGTCGTGACGCTTCTCGGCTCCAACGCCTGGGCCGCTCCCGTAACGGTGATTATCTCCGCCCCCGCGCTCTTTATTTCGGGCGCCGTCTGGCCGCTTGAAAACCTGCATTGGGCGGCGATTGCCGTCTCGCAACTGATTCCGACGACGCCCGGGATTTTCGCTTCGGCCGCCGCCGCTCAGGACGGCGCGGAACTGAAGGACATTCTCCCCGCGCTCCTTCATCTCCTCCTCCTCACGGGCTTCTACGGCCTCTGCTACGTGCTTCGGCTTGCCTCGATGGAACGGCATGAGCCGCTCCAAGGCGCGGCAGAGGACGTGGTCTAAGGACTCTTGAAATGCTCACTCCCTACATTGACTCTCACTGCCACCTGACGGACAAGGCCTTTGACGAAGACCGGGAGGCCGCAATTGAGCGCATGAAGGATGCCGGCATGGTCGCGGGCATCACGATCGGCTGCGAAGACGGCGACATCAAGCCCCTGCGCGCGATCCTCGACGCCCATCCGGGCTTTCTCTTCGGCGCCTGGGCCGTGCATCCCGAATACCCGGAACTGAGGGAAGCCGACGTCGACGAAATCGCGGAGCGGGCTAACGAACCCGGCATGGTCGCGGTCGGCGAGACGGGACTCGACTTCTACTGGTGCAAGGAACCCCTTGACTGGCAGCGGGACCGCTTCAGACGCCACATTGCGGCGGCAAGGAAAACGGGCAAGCCCCTGATCATTCACGCGCGGGACGCGGAAAGCGCGGCGCTCGAAATCCTGAAGGAGGAAAAGGCGGGAGACCTCGGGTTCGTGATGCACTGCTTCTGCGGGACGCTCGAGACCGCCGAGGGCGTCGTTGCTGCCGGCGGACACGTGAGCTTCACGGGGAACCTCACCTTCAAAAAGAATGAGATGCTCCGCGAGATCGCGGGAAAAATTCCGCTCGATCGCCTGCTGATTGAAACCGACTCTCCCTACATGGCGCCCGTTCCCTTCCGGGGAAAACGCTGCGAACCCGTCTATTCGAGGGAAGTGGCGCGGGCGATAGCCGCAGCCAAAGGGCTCGACTTCGACGAAGTGCTCTTCGCCACCGCAGAGAACACCGTGAGGCTCTTCAGGCTTCCCATTGCGCTCTGATCCGGAGAGCGGCTGAAAACGCTTCTCAGGCAAAGGCGCCGATGCCCGGCGAAAACCGTTAAGCCTGCTTGCACTCTTTTGAGAGATCACCCGACGGGACGCCTCCCGCCGGGTGTTATTCTTCCAGACCATCAAAATCTTTCACGGATCCTTCCGTCACCATGCGCATCAGACCCCTCTTTGCCGGCGCGAGCGCCGCGCTTGCCCTTTTTGCCGCTGCCGTCTCCTTCCCGCTTTCCGCCGCCCCTCAGGAGGAAAACGCCCTCACGTCCGCGCAGCTCGCCGAGATCCGACAGGCCGTGCGCGCCGGACAGGCGAGCGTTGTCGAAGACCTTGTCAAAAAGGGCGCCTCGCCCAACTTTCGCATGGAAAACGGCGATACGGGCTTCACCTATGCCGTTCGGGCCGATACCCCGCAGGTGGCGGAAGCACTTCTGAAATCAGGAAAGCTTGCCCTCAACGACGCCAACCGCTTCGGCGAAACGCCCCTCATGATGGCGGTCTTCAAGGGCAACAACGAACTCTTTGACGAGCTCCTCAAAGCCGGAGCCGACCCGAAGGGCGGCGCCAACTGGACGGCGCTCCACTACGCCGCAACCGAAGGCCGCACGGACATGATCGAGAAGCTACTTTCGCTCGGGGTCTCGCCCAACGTGCAGACGTCTTCCGGCGTGACGCCTCTCATCATGGCGGCGAGAAAGCCCTCGCGCGCCTCCGTCATGGCGCTCCTCAGGGCCGGCGCCTATCGCGACTACTGCACCGACAAGCGCGAGTCGCCTGCCGACTTCGCCCGCCGCGCGGGCGACCAGGAGCTTGCCAAGTACCTCGCCATTGAAGCCTGCGCCGTTGTCGGGAAGAAGAAATAAGCCATGACTCTTCATGCCGGATCCTGGGAGAGCGTGCCGCCGCGCACTGCGCTCGAGCTCCTCGCTCCCGCACGCGATGCCGACACCGGAATCGCTGCGATCGACCATGGCGCGGACGCCGTTTATATCGGCGGCCCCGCCTTCGGCGCGCGCGCAGCTGCGGGGAATTCGCTCGACGACATCGCGCGGCTCGCAGACTATGCGCACCGCTTCAATGCCCGCGTCTTCGTCGCCTTGAATACGCTCTTTAAGGAGGACGAAGTGGAGGCCGCACGGCGGCTTGCCTTCGAGATTCAGAAGACTCAGGCCGACGTTCTGATCGTTCAGGACATGGGGCTTCTCGCCGGGGACCTCCCCGACATGGAGCTCCATGCGTCGACGCAGTGCGACATCCGGACGCCCGAAAAGGCGGCGTTTCTCGAGGCCGTGGGCTTCTCGCAGCTCGTTCTCGCGCGCGAACTCTCGCTCGACCAGATCCGGGCCGTGCGGGAGAAGCTTGCGCACGCGCGCATTGAATTCTTTGTCCACGGAGCGCTTTGCGTAAGCTACTCCGGCCAGTGTTGGATGAGCGAGGCGCTCACGGGGCGCTCTGCCAACCGCGGCGAATGCTCTCAGCTCTGCCGCCTCCCCTACGATGTTGAAACGCCGGAAGGCCAGGTTCTAGCCCGGAGGAAACACGTACTGTCCCTGAAAGACAACGACCAGAGCGCGAACCTCGAATCGCTCATCGATGCGGGCGTCTCCTCCTTCAAGATTGAGGGTCGCCTCAAAGACATGGCGTACGTGAAGAACGTCACGGCCTTCTACCGCGAAAAAATCGACAACATCATCCGGCGCAGGCCTGAGCTCTCCCGCACCTCTGAGGGCGTAAGCACCTATTCCTTCACGCCTTCGCCCGACAAGGTCTTCAACCGCGGAAAGACCGACTACTTCATTCACGGACGCGAATTCGACGCACCCTATGAGCTCGCCGAGCTTGAGAGCCCCAAGCATGCAGGGAAGCCCGTCGGCCGGGTTGAGCGCATTGAAGAAAAGCGCCTCGTCGTGCGGGCGCTCCCCGGCGTCACCTTTGCGAACGGCGACGGGCTCACCTACCTCGCCGAGGATGAGGAAATCCGCGGGATCTCCGTCAACCGCGCGGAGCCCCTGAAGGAGAAGGACCTCTGGGCGCTTTATCTCCTTCAGTCCCCGAGAAAGCTCGAGGGGCTCGAACGCGGACTGGAACTGAAGCGCAACCGCGACCATCTCTTCATGAAGACGATGGAAGGAAAGACCGCCGAACGGCGCATTCCGATCGACCTCATCTTCTCCGCGCACGAGGATTCGCTTGACCTGATGGCGACCGACGGCACCCACTGCGCGAGCGCTTCCGTAGCGCTCGATCTCACGGCTCCGTCAGACCCGCAGAAAAACATTGCGTCCCTCAACGCCAATCTCGCGAAGCTCGGCGACACGCCTTTCTCGCCGAAGGAGATCTTCGTTCCCGAGAATCTCGACGTCTTCGTGCCCGCGAGCTTTGCGAACCACCTGAGGCGCAGCGCCGTGGAGGAGCTCCTCGCCATGCGCGAAGCGTCCCGCGTCCGCACGGAGCGCGCGCCCTGGGACGATGCCGTTCCCTACCCGGTGAAGTTCCTTTCCTACAAGGCCAACATCGCCAACTCGGCCGCAAGGCGCTTCTATCTTGCGCACGGAAGCCGCGAGCTCGAGCCCGCCTTTGAGATCAAGCCCGTTCAGAAGGCGGACCTCATGACCTGCCGCCACTGCGTGAGGGCAGCCCTGAAGCTCTGCCCCAAGATGCTCAAGGCCTTCCCGGAAATCCTCCAGACGACGGATCGCGCGCTCCTGCGCCCGGAACCGCTTATCCTCATCAATTCCGCAGGCGAGCACTTTGAAGCCGAGTTCCACTGCAAGGAAAATCCCTGCGAGATGACGATCACGGCGATCGATGACCTCACGCGGAAGCGCCGGGAGAAAAGGGAAGCAATTCCGCCCAAAGCGTCTTCGCGCGAAGAGAGGCCCGTTTCCGCCCGGAAGCCGAAAGCGCAGTCTTCGGGCTTCAGGGGCGCCGCCGGGAACCCGAAGCGCGCTCGCGAAGGCGCAGCGCGAGCGCAGACGAAGCGCCGCCGCTAGTCTGATGACTGACGCCCCGGCTTCCATTTCTTTCCCCAAAATTTCTCAAGGTCCCCGCCATGCTGCTTGACGACGAAGAAACCCTCGAAATCCTGTCGCCGAACCCGGTAATGGCGGCGCTCATTGGCGACCTGAAGACGGCGATGACGAAGTTCCCGGAGCCCGAGGCTAACGATGCCGAGCCCGTGCTCTGGGAAGACTTGCCGCTCGAAGCCTTCGTGCGCGAGGCGGCGAGGCTCCCACTCATGCTTTCCGGGTGGGCGAAGGGCGATATTCCGGACTCGAACCTCTCCACGGGCGAAATTCTTCATGATCTTTCGTCCGAACTCGACATCATGAGCGGAGAGGATCTGAATGAAGCGTTCCTCATGGACGTCGAGGGTCAGGGAGTTGCCGCCGACTATCGCAGGATTCTCGAAGCCCGCTCGGTTTCCCTTCTCTGGAAAAACAGCGCCGTTATGGGCTGGAGCGGCTTTGAAGTGGAAACGCAGAACCAGGCTCTTCAGGAAGCCTTGAAGAGAAAGCGCGTCTTTGCCGACGCTTTCCGAGGCGAAATCGACTGGATGACGCTTCGCTGCTGGGACCTTCTCAAGGGGGCCGCCCTCATTGAAAAGGCGATTGCGGGCGAAATGATTTCCGCTGAGGACGCCGGGCACTTCAAAAAGAGAATCGGCGGGGAGCTCCTTCTTCGCTATTCCTCCTGGGAATCGCTCGCCCGGGCGCTTCAGATTGCGGCCGTCTGGATCGGGCTCGAAGAGAGCGTCCATGCTGCCGAGGACGCGCTTCATCAGATGACGACGCTGCTCGAGTCGCTGCTTTCCGAAGGCGGTTCCTGGCGGCAGTTCCCGTGGCCCAGGCAGAAGGAAGACGAGACGCTGCCGGAGGTTTACTGAGAGCGCAAAGAGCTCTGTTTTGAAATATGAGTAGAAACCCTGATCAATTGTTGCACGCATCTCACAAAACAACTTTATCAGCGTTTCCCCTACCCATTTTCTTTCAGCGAAAATTCAAACTTCAACCGCTATTCATTAATCATTATAAGGGTTAACCCCCCCCCCGTCCAATTGCATTTTTTAGGATCAAGCCTGTGCTCGAACCGCGCGGCTTCTCCTCATGCGAAGCCGACGGACGGGCATGAGCGTTTTCTGCTCCGGGAGGAGACAGGAAAACCTCACCAAAATCAATTGATTTGGAGTTAACCCAAAAAATGAATAAGACATTCAAAGTGGCTCGCTCGCTGACGCGCGGCACAGTCGTGACAAGCGAAAAGGCTTCTTCCTATCAGGGCAAGGCCGTGAAGACGGTTATCGCTGCGGCTGCTGCCATGATGATGGCGGGTGGTGCGATGGCTGCCGCGACCGCTTACACCGACGTTACTGTTAATGAAGGTGCTACGGTTGTATACGAAAACGGAAAAATTACCATTAAAGGTACAACCGCCACGGGTAAAAAGGGCAGTGATCAAACTGCCACAGCCATCACCGATGGGACTGAAGTTACTTTCTCGAACCAGCCCTCCTTCAAAGGTGGAGCCATTGTCGTGAATGCCGGGTTTGGTAAGACCGAACAAATCACGCAAGGGACTGCTTTTGGTACGGCTGCCTCTCAGATCGAAGGCAACATTGCTGTTAATGCCTATCAGGGAGCCGGCCAGGATGCGTACCTGAACATGAACGAAATTGGCATTTCCGTTGGCGAAATCAATTTCGGCATCAACACTCAGGACAGCAAAAACGATACTGCTGCCGATAAAGTCACGACCGGCACCGCCACCTTAGTTGCTGGGAACATTAATCTCGGTACGGCTGGCGACGCTGAACTTGGCCTTGCTTCTTCTCAGGTTGCCGTCAAGAATGCGGCGGGTCTGAAGGCTACTCTTCAGGCTGGTGCTAATGCCAACCTGACGAACGTCGCTCTGACCAATGCCGGCGAACTGACTGTTTCCGGTACCAGCATTGCGGTGGGAGCTGAGAGCACCATCGCCAATACGGGTGTGCTTTCCCTCAAGTCTACCGGTGCCGTTGCGTTAGCCGCTGACTATGACGGCAAGTCCGGATACCTGAATGTTGAGGGTGATGCTGTGACGGTAACCGGCGACATCACCGGCGATTACGTGAAGATCGGTGAAGTTGTTGCGCTTACTGACGGCAAGCCCACCACGGCGACCGAAAAGAACACGATCGGCATCAAGGGCACCACTTCGGTTCAGATTGGTAAGGCAACCAACGCTACCGACGGCAAAGGTTCTCTGGTCGTCGGCAAAACCCTCGAAATCGCTGGCAACTTCACCAACGCTACCAAGGTTGAAGCCCCTGCCACTGAGGTGACGGCTACTTCTGCTACCGTTACAAACGACACGTACGGCACGATGTCGCTCGGCGACCTGACAATTGCTGATCAGAAGAGCCTCACTCTGATGAATAGCAACAAGAAGAGCGCTGTTGGGGTCAACAAGCTTACGCTCGACGGTACATTCGAAGTTTCTGCTGGCAACGTGGAAATCGCCGGAGCCGGTTCTAAGATCGATAAGGGCACTCTCAACATCGGTGCCACTGGTGTGCTGACTCTGTCGGGCGACCTTACGAACAATAAGACGATCGGCTTCACTGCCGATGGCGGCAAGCTGGTTATTGACGGATCGCTGGATAACGCCAAGACGGCGACGCTCGGCAATGCCAACACCTCCGGCGCTGTTGCAGTTAACGGGACGCTCTCCAATAAGGGATCCATCGCCGTGAAGGACATCACGGTTGCCGGCAAGCTCTCCAATCTGAAGAGTGTTGTTACTGCAGACGCTTATACCGGCAAGGTTACGGCTTCAACCGTGAAGGTTGAAAAAGGCGGCGTGGTAGAAAGCGCTATTGCTACCGATAGCTACGTTGTTGATACAACGACGGTGGAAGAAGGCGGTGCCTTTATTACGTCTCTGAACGCCAAGATCACTGCTGACAATGATTCGCTGAGCCTCGGCGGAAAGAGTTTCGTTCTGAACGGCGGCGTGCTCGGCACGGCTGCTGATGCGCCTGTTACGAAGTTCAATCTCGGCGCTTCTGATTCTCTGACCCTCAACGGCGAATACGCCCTTGATACGGTCAAACAGGCTACGGGCGCTGCTTTCAATGTCGGCAATGCCGCCACCGATAAGACTGGCAATGTGACGGTCAAGACACTTGATGCTGTTGCAAATGGCGTTACGGTAAACGGTTCTCTGTGTGTGACGGACTCTCTGTCTGCGGAAGCCTCTTCGATCAATGTCGGAGAAGGCACGCTGACGACTTCCCTGAAGGCGATGAACCTTGAAGTCAATTCGACCACAGGCGCTATTGCTGCAATCAAGGATAAGACTAAGTCGGTCACGGATGGCTTCCTGACTCTTGGTCAGAACGGCACTCTCGCTCTCGACCTCGGCTCCGATAAGCTGGTAAAGACCTCAGCTACGACGCTGAAGAATTTGCTTCAGACTCAAGGTGGTCTCATTGATGTCGGTGCGGTTGATCTATACACAGATCGCGACACCGCCATCGCGGTTACTAACGGTGAAATCAAACTTACTGATTTGGCCGGCTTTGAGGGCATCACGACTGATACGCTCAAGTCTTCCCGCATTACGGGAGTTGGCGACACGATCACGTCTACGGCTAGCTATGGTGCTGTCGAACTTGCGAAGAAGTCTTCAGAGGATACTGGAGCCGCTGGTCTGACCGTTGATGACAATGTGACCCTTACGCTCAGCGGTATGGGTGACACGGCTGTCAATCTCGTTCAGTATGCTGACGATAAGGTCGCTGGCGTCACGCTTGCCGGGGCTAACTCTACTCTCGTCACGAAGGGCAACGGCGTGATCGGCGCTGTCACGGGCCAGGGTATCGTCAATGTTGCCGAGAACACTCTGACTGTTCAGGGCAATCTTGCCGCGGGTGAAGTGTCCGTTGACGAAACGGCTACCCTGACGATTGGTGAAGCTACGACCCCGTATACCGTTAAAGTGACCAATCTCACTGTTGACGGTGCATTCAACGCTGCTGCCAATACTGTTGAAGCCACGAATCTCAAGGTCACGGGCACGGCAGACGTTAAAGAACTCACGGTAACCGACGGTCAAGTGCTCGGCGGTTCGGTCACTGTTGCGAAGCTTGCTGCTGGAACTACCACGATCGGCAATTGGAATGCTGACACCAAGGAAGACGTGGCCGGCACGCTCGCCGTCACAGAACTTGCTTCCGGCACGATTGAAGCTAAGAAGTCTTACGACCAGAGCGTCAATGGCACTGTTAGCTATGGTGAATGGACGGCTCCGGCCACCTCCATCGCCGTGAAGTCTGCCGCGGCGGGTACTCAGATCAATGTTGATCAGAACGCCTATGTTGCACTCGGAACGACTGATACGACAGCTGCTCAGAAGGCCCTGACGGCTGCCGGCTTCACGCTCGCCAAGACCGTCGACACCAATACGACTGATGATATTGAAGTCAGTTCCATCGATACCCGTACGGTCAATTCGGTTGTCTACGTTGACGGCGGAAAGTCGGCTACGACAGATGCTAAGGCTTACCTCGGCGCTGTGGATACCACCAACACCGTTAAAACTCGTGCTGCTGGCGGCGTCAACATTGCCGACAACAGCGCGCTGGTTTTTGATACCGCTACGGTTGATACAACCGGTACAACGGCTCTGTTCGGTCAGGATCTGAACCTCGCGCATGATGCCGTGGTGATCGCCAACAACCTCAAGGTGGGCGATAAGGTTCTGCTGACGGCAGGCACGCTTAATGACAGCGATTTCGATTGGGAAAGCGTTCAGTTCACGGGCGACATCCTTTCGTATGCCGATGCGGACAAGAACAATGTTCTGACCGTCTCGATGTACGACAAGACTGATCTGCAGAAGATGTACGGTCTTGATTCCAGCATTGCTGGTTTTGATGCCGCTTACAGCTATTTTGCCAACAGCGATCGCGGTACTGCCGCTACATCCTCTGCCAAGTTCACCGAATGGCTCTACACGCGCGGCACCTCTGCCGGCTATGGCACCTACTCTGATGGCACCCTTGACGTGATGCCTGAAGTCATCAAGTCGATCGCCAATGCTGCTGGTGCCCTCGGCGCTACGACCGGCGTGCAGACGATGACGATGGATGCTGTCGCTCAGATGGCTGACACCGTCGCCGACCGCACCTCCGTTCTCACGCAGCGCGGCCAGGGCGTCAACGTCTGGGCCGACGTGAACGGCGGCAAGTTCGAAGCCAAGACCCTCTTTGATGGCGCGGGCTACAGCTCCGACATCTACTCGGGCGTCCTCGGCCTCGACTACCAGTTCAGCTGCAACGCCGTCCTCGGTGCTGCTCTGATGATCGGCACGGCTGACACCGACAGCAAGAACTCTGCCTTTAAGGCTTCGACCGATTCCGACCTCGTCGGCTTCTCGGTCTACGCTTCGAAGACTTTCGCCGACATCTGGAACGTCTCCGCCGACATCGGCTACCTCCAGGCCTCGAACGAAGTCAAGGCTGACGGCTACGGCTTCAACTACAAGTTCGACCAAGACACCGATGCCTTCACGTTCGGCGTCCGCGGCGAAGTCCTCACGAAGGCTGGTTCGGTCAACATCGTTCCGCACGTTGGTCTGCGCTACACGGCCCTCTCCACGGACGGCTTTGAAGCTGCCTACGTTACCGACATCGACGACCAGAACATCTTCCAGATGCCGGTCGGCGTGACGGTTTCTGCTGACTTCGAAACCTCCGGCTGGACGATCGCTCCGAAGTTCGACCTCTCTGTCGTCCCGACCTTCGGCGACAAGGATGCGGACCTCAAGCTCGGCGTCACCGGTGCTTCCGCCACGTCTGACTACTCCGTCCGCGTGATCGACTCGAACCCGGTTCAGGCTCAGCTCGGCGTCAACGCGACGAACGGTGCCTGGGGCTTTGGTCTCAACTACAAGCTCGGCGTCGGTTCGGATGACCGCATGAACAACTCGTTCAACGCCAACGTCCGCTACGCGTTCTAAGGCAAGAAGCCGGAAGACTCCCGGGGTCTGAAGTCTCCTGACTCCAAGCCCCGGGGTCCCGACTCTCTTCTCTTTCCGGATGCTCTCCGGAGCATCCCGGAAAGAAAAAGCCTTTAAAGCGTTTGAAGGGCCCGAAACCCGTTTGGGGCTCCGGGCCTTTCTTTTCGCCTTCCCCTCTTATCTCCCGCTGGAGAAGCATTCAAATGCCTGCGCAAGTGAAGCGCTCGCCGCGCAAACGCATGCCGAAAATGACGGCAGTCACGAAGACATTGCCGTCCGAATCGCCCGAGATCTCGTACGAACGGGTCCGTCCCAAGACGTACGCGACGGACGAAAAGCGTGCTCAGGCACTTGAACTCTTCCGCCACGGGATCGGCTACACCAAGGCCTCCCGCATCCTCGACATGTCTCCCAATACGCTGAGAGACTGGCACCGCGCCTTCATCAAGGGCGCCTTCAAGGCGGACCTCGCCGACAATCAGTACCGCTACCCGAAGGCCGTTCGCGAACGCGCGGTGAGGCTCCGGCTTCAGGGCTACTCCTGGTCGGAAATCAACCGCCTCACGGGCATCTCCGTCTCCACGGTGCGCAAATGGGTGCTCGCGCATACGGAAAGCGGCGGCAGGAAGACGCAGATTCTGGTTGAGAAGTCTGAACCTCAGGTCTGAAGCAGAAAAGCCTTTATTCCTCTCTTACCAGCCCAAAAAGCCGCCGGAATGCAAATTCCAAAGCGGCTTTTTCTTTCAGCCCTCAGCACCGCAATGGGCGGCGACAGGCTGTTACTCAGTGCAATTCGGCGAAGCGTCAGCACACTCCAAGATGCATTGCAGATTCCGATCAGGGCTTCGCTTGTGCCGCACCCTTCGCCTCTGCCTTGCTCTGCGCACGGGCCTCAAGCATTCTCAACGTCTGCTCGGCCTGCATGAAGTCGGAGCTGTCGGGCGGCATCTTCTGAATCATGTTTCTTACGAGCGAAGCCGCTCCCGACCAGTCTTCCACGGCAATGGCCCCCATGAGCGCGAGCTGCTCGGCGCGGGGGTCTCCGGCCTTAAGCACCAGCGCTTCCGTGAGCGCCTTATAGGCGTCGGGATAGAGTTCCGTTTCCTTCGCCGTAAGAACCGCAGCACCGTACTCAAGCATCACGTCGGGGTCGCGGGCAATCTTTTCAGACGAATCGCGTGCGGCCTTGTAGGCGCGCGACGCCGTTCTGAAGTCGCCCTCGTCGATCTTCCGGTGGGCAAGGAGCACCCACGCACGGCCGTCCTTCGGCGCCTTCTCGAGATAGGCCTCGATCGATTCAGCGGAAGCCGTGCCCTGAAGCACCTTCTGCGCCTCTGCAAGCTCCAGCATCTCGGGCGCCCCCAGGAACCAGTAGCTTCCGACGGAAACAAAGGTGACGAGCGCCACCACGATGGCGGCAAGCTGCCCGCGCGTCACCCTGAGGGGCGTGCGCTCGAGCTTCTTTTCCTCGTCGTTCAAGGCAGGCTTCTGCTCTTCGATAATGCGGCGCCTCAGGTCGGCGAGCATCGCGTCGTAGTGCGCTTGATCGAGCCTTCCGTCCGCAAAGTCGCTGTCGAGCTGCGCCTTCTCCGCGCGGAGCGCCTCGCTCACGAAGGATTCCGCACGCGCATTGCGGACGTCTTCCGTTTCCGCTTCTTTGGCGCGGAAGATGGTCGGAAGAAGCGCCGCGATAGCGATGATGAGCATCACCGCGCAGACGGCGTAGAGGATCCAGGGATTAGACATGGTGGCGTGCAGAAAAAATGAAGGAATTAAGGATAACCCTTAACTGTAGCGAAAGGGACGGCACCCTGCGATGTCGTCCCTTTCAATTTTTTGCTTCAGAAATTTCCTGGAGCTTATTTCAGGCGATTACTTCTTGGCCTGGGCCTTGGCGGCAACAGCCTTTCTCAGGAGAGCGGCAGCGTCGCTCGCGGCCTTGGCGCTCTTCGCGAGACTGCGCGTGGCGAGTTCAGGATTGTGGAAGTACGCACCGTTGGCAGCCGTCCAGTATTCCCAGTTGACGTGAGCGGAGGCGTGGAGCTTTCTCGCTTCGTCGAGAGTCTTCTGGTCAACGCCGGCGGCGATCGCGAGATCAAAGGCGTCGAACATGTCGTTCATGCGGGATTCGGCCTCGCGGACCTTGCCTTCGAAGTGACCCTTCATCGCGTCGATCGCGAGATTCATCTGCTTCTCGGTCTTGTCCTTATGGCAGGTAAGGCACGTTTCCTTCATGTAGTGACGCGGCGAGGTAGCCCAGTGGAGGGTGTACATCTTGCCCGTCTTCTCGTCCTTCACCTTCGGCATATGGCAGGACTGGCAGGTGGCGCCCACCTTGTCATGCACGGAACCGAAGAACGTTTCCGCATCCGGATGCTGCATCTTGATGAGGGAGGCGCCCGTCACGTTGTGCTTGAAGTCGCGGAACGGAACCTTGTCGTAGTACTCCTCGATCTGATCGGCATTGACGAACGGGAAGAGGTTCGTCCAGCGGTTGTCGAAGCCGACCTTTTCGCCCGTCTTGCCGTTGAAGCCCGGGTTGCAGACGTATTCAACGTGGCACTGAGCGCACATGAGGTTCGCATCCGGACGTTCGAGGTAGCCCACCTTGCGGGTGAAGCCGCGCATGCCGAAGTCCTTCACGTCGACCTTGGTCGGATGAGCGGCAACGGACTTCCAGACGTTCGGAACATCCTTGTTGTCGCGGGTGACGGCGTCAATGAGCGCGTCGCGGATGATTCGCGGCTGAGCCGTATGCGGATCGTGGCAGAAGTTGCAGTTGAGCGCGTGGTTGACCTTGCGGACCACGTCTACGGGGTTCGAGCCGCGGCTGAAGGTGGCGCCCTCAACCTTGTCGCCCATGTAGGCCCAGTCGAGCATCAGGTCGGCCGACTTGCAGCTCCAGCAGACGCCGTTGCCGGCGGCAGCGGTGCCGGGCTTATGCGGCTTCTGAGCGTTGTTGTCCGGATAGTTGTCCTTGAGGACATCCCAGACCTTGTAGGACTTGCCGCCCTCGAGCGTGGTGTAGAGCCAGCCGTCCTTCGGCTCAAAGCGGCCGCCGAAGGCGCGGTCGACGATGAACTGGTCGATCGCCATCCAGGTGTGGGCGCGCGGAAGGTCGTGCTCCTTCGTGAAGCCGTGAGCGCCGAGCGCACGGTCGAAGAACGGGTCAGGCGCCGGGCCGTTGGCAGCCTTCTTCGACTGACGGGCGGGACGGCCTTCGTCCTTGTAGAGCGACGTGTACTGGGGCTGATGGCAGGCGCCGCAGTTGGCCGGATCCATGTTGACGGTCGGACGGGCCGAAGGCTTCTTCAGATGTTCGTCGAGGCCGGTATGGCACGACGTGCAGGCGACGTCCTTATGGGCGGCGCCGGCGTGGGCCTTGGTGATGTTCGAGTGGCAGACCGTGCAGTTGGCGAGATCTGCAGCGTTCGCGGCGGTGGAATACGCTCCGAGGGAGAGCATGGCGGCGGCGAGCGCGGTAAACATATGCTGAGACTTCATGGGGGTCTCCTTTCCTTGCGGATGGATTATTTCTCCCGGATTTACAAATCCGTGAAGAAAGTTGCTTTCTTTGTCTTATGAAAGGAATTGTATTTTTCCTTAATCGTTTCTTAAAGCTCCCTGAAGGGAGAGGCAAAGCCCCTGTTGAGAGCCATTCTCAACACCTTGAAATCCTAGAAAGACAGTTGTTTACAATCGTCCAATACGCACTTAATACCCCTTATGAGATAAATCAGCACCACCCCACCCGTACAAACCCTCCCTCCCGAAGGTTTGCATGCCGCCGCGAATCCCCTGAAAACAAAAAGCCCACAGAGCTTTGACCGCCGTCTTTCAAAAGGCATGCGGTCCGCGCTGCGGGCGGGGAAGTCGGGCGACTTCAGTTTTTCAGTCAGTCCTCGCCTTTTCTCGGCCAGGCGAGGATCCCCTTCTGCGTGGGAAGAATCGAAGGATCGAATTCCGGCTCTGCAATCCCCTCCGCCTTCTGGCGGAAGTAGTCCTTCTGGGCGATGAAGGCGTAGCGGCCGAGAAGAAGGATTGCGCCGAGGTTGAGCATCGCCATCAGGGCCATGAAGAGGTCCGCAAGACTCCAGACGAGGTCGAGGCTCGCCACGGCGCCGAAAAACACCATGCAGACCACGAGCGCGCGGTAGATCCAGACGGCGCCCTGAAAGCGGCTGATGAAGTCCATGTTCACTTCGCCGTAGAAGTAGTTCCCGATGATGGAGCTGAAGGCGAAGAAGAGAATCATCACGGTCATGAAGATGTTGGTCCAGGCACCGAGCTGCCCCGTGAGCGCATGCTGCGCGAGCTCAATGCCCGTGAGGCCGGAACCCTGCCAGTCGGGCGAGAGAAGCACGATCATGGCCGAGGCCGTGCAGACCATCAGGGTGTCGACGAAGACCCCGAGCGCCTGCACGAGGCCCTGCTTCACCGGGTGCGTCGCGTCGGCGGTGGCGGCGGCATTCGGCACCGACCCCATGCCGGCCTCGTTCGAAAAGAGCCCGCGCTTCACGCCCGTCATGACGGCAAGGCCGAAGCCCGCGCCCATGGCGGAATCAAAACTGAAGGCGCTTGTGACGATGAGCTTCAGAACATCGGGCACAAGCGAGATGTTCATGATGGTTACGATGAGCGCAACGAGAAGATAGGCGCCCGCCATCACCGGAACGAGCATCCCGACCACCTTCGCGATGCGGGTGAGGCCGCCGAAGATCACAAGCCCCGTCAGGACGGCGATGGCAAGACCCGTGTACCAGGGGTCGGCGCTCAGCGACGTCTTGAGCGAGAGTGCAATGGTATTCGACTGGACGCTGTTGAAGATGAGGCCGTAGGTGACTGCGAGGAGCACCGCAAAGAGCCACGCGAAGAAGGGAGAACCCAGCACGTTGCCGATGTAGTAGGCGGGGCCGCCCACGTAGCCTCCGCCCTTTCTCGGCGCCTTATAGATCTGCGCGAGCGTCGATTCGACGAACCCGGTGGCGGCGCCGAGAATGGCGATCACCCACATCCAAAAGACGGCGCCCGGGCCGCCCACAACGACCGCAATCGCAATGCCGGCGATGTTGCCGACGCCCACGCGCGAGGCCGTGGAGACGCAGAATGCCTGGAAGGTGGAAATGTGGCCTTCGCGGGCCTTATGCGCGGAGCCGTCGCCGAGAAGACGGAACATTTCGCCCACATGGCGAATCTGCACGAAGCCGGTCCTTGCCGTAAACCAGAGGCCGCATCCGACCAGAAGGATGATGAGAACGTAGGACCAGAGAACGTCGTTGATCGAACCGACAATGCTGCTGAGAAAATCCAATTGCGGAGTCCTCCAGAGGGAATGAACCCATTCAGGGTCAGGGAAAATTGAAGGCAAACGCTTAGGCTACCATTTTTGACGCCGCATTATTCGCGTCAAAGACCGTAAACAACAAAAAGCCGCGCCGGAATCGTTTTTCCGGAGCGCGGCCTTTTGTTTTCAAGTTCCTGAGAGACTTCGGAGATCTGGTATCAGAAGCCCGTGCCGATCTGGAACTGGAAGCGCTGCGTATCGTCGCCTTCCTGTTCGTTCAGCGGGAAGGCAATCGAGAACTTGAGCGGCCCGAGGGGCGAAATCCAGGCGACGCCGAAGCCCGTCGAGTAGCGCAGATCGCCGAAGTCGATCTTCTGGCGCTTGTAGTGGCCATACGCATCGCCTTCATAGCCCCAGGCATAACCGGTATCGAGGAAGCCGAAGATGCGCAGCGTTCTGTCGCCGCCCGGGAGCGGCGCGAGGATTTCGATGTTGCCCGTCAGCATGCGGTCGCCGCCGAGGTTGTCGCCGTCGTTGTCGACCGAATAGTCCTTCGGACCCAGCGTGCCGGATTCGAAGCCGCGCACCGAACCGATGCCGCCCACGTAGAAGTTCTTGAAGAACGGGAACTGATCGGTGCTGCCGTAGACGTCGCCCCAGCCCACTTCGCCGTTGAAGGCCAGCGTCCACGTGCGTGAGAGCGGAATGAAGTGCTGGTACTGGTAGGTCGCCTTGTAGTACTGAATGTCGAAGCCCGGCAGTCCGAATTCGCCCGAGAAGCGCTGGTAGACGCCGCGGGTCGGCGCGAGCGAGTTGTCGCGGCTGTCGCGCGACCAGCCGGCAGTGAGCGCCACGCTGATCGGGTTGTCGCCGAACTGGTCGACGTAGTTCTGATAGCGCCTCGGCGAATTGCGGTTGGTGTCCACCGTGGTGGATTCCATGCGGGTGCCCAAGAAAATGCGGTCGAGTTCCGTGAACGGGATGCCCCAGCTCACGCCCGCACCGTACGTTTCGTACTTCACGTCGGCAACGTCGAGCTCTTCAAGGTCGACGCGGCGGTCGTAGATTTCGTACGAACGGCTCACGCCTTCGGGCGTGACGTAGGGCTCGACGACGGAGAGTGCGTACGTGCGCTGCGACTTCGAGGTATTCACGTCGACCGAGACCGAATTGCCGGTACCGAAGACGTTGTTCTGCGCGAAGCCCGCCGAAAGAATGATGCCTTCCGAGGTGGAGTAGCCGGCGCCCAGGGAAATCGAGCCCGTCGGACGTTCCTTCACGTTCACTTCAAGGTCGACCTGGTCGCGGGTGCCCGGAACGGGCTTGGGTTCTGCCGTTACGGTCTCAAAGTAGCCGAGACGGTCGATGCGGTCGCGCGAAAGCTTCACCTTGTCGCTGTCGAACCAGGCGGCTTCGTACTGGCGCACTTCGCGGCGGATCACTTCGTCGCGCGTGCGGTTGTTGCCCGTAATGTTGACGCGGCGCACGTAGGCGCGGCGGCCTGGGTCAATCGTGTAGACGATGTCGACGGTGCGCTTTTCCGGATCCGAGATCGGATTGGGATTGGCGCTCGCAAAGGCGTAGCCGAGCGTGGAAAGCTTGTCCGTAATGGCGGTCGAAACGTCCTTCACGGCCTGGGCGTTGTAGATGTCGCCTTCCTTCAGGGTCACGAGGGCGTTCAGCTGATCATCAAGCCCGAGCATGTCGCCCTGGAGCTTCGCCGAACGGATCGTGTACTTTTCGCCTTCGGTCAGGTTGATCGTGATGTAGACGTCGGACTTGTTCGGGGCAATCGAAACCTGAACCGAGTCGATCCGGAAGTCGAGGTAGCCCTGATTCATGTAGAAGGAGCGGATCGTCTCAAGGTCGGCCGCTAGCTTCTCGCGCGAATAGAGGTCGCGCTTCGTGTACCAGGAGAACCAGTTCGGGGTCCCGAGCTGCATGAGATCAAGGAGATCGTCCGAATCAAAGAGCGAATTCCCGGTGAAGCGGATCGAGGCGATCGAGGATGCGGAGCCTTCATCCACATTGATGGTGATGCGGACGCGGTTGCGTTCAAGCGGCGTCACCGTCGTCGTCACATTCGCGCCGTAATAGCCGCGGGCGAGGTACTGGCGTCTCAGCTCCTGGTCGGCGCGCTCAAGAATCGCGTGGTCGAAAATGCGGCCTTCAGCCATGCCGACATCGCGCAGGCTCTTCTCAACGGCTTCCTTGTCGAACGCCTTGATGCCGTGCGTTTCAATCGTCGCCACGGCCGGGCGCTCCATCACGCGGACCACGACCACGTCGCCGTCCTGCGAGAGCGTCACGTCGCGGAAAAGTCCCGACTGGTAGAGAGAATGAATGGCGCGCACGCCCTTTTCAGCCGTGTAGTCCTCGCCGGCGCGGAAAGGCAGGTGGGAGAAGACCGTGCCGGGTTCTGTTCTCGTCAGGCCTTCAACACGGATATCCGAGATGACGAAGGCCGAAGCCGATCCGGCGAAAAGAAAGGCGGCAGTGATGCCGGCCGCCAGGCGGTTGAGTTGATGGAGCTGCAAAACGAACTCTCTCTTCTTTCGAAACGGTATGAGGGCCGGGCGTTCGGCCTGAAGGCTCGCGCTTGCGTCGCATTGAAGCCCGCTCGCGGGAACCCGATCAAAAATCGGCTCTAAGGTTACCACAAGGGACTTGTAGGCCCCAAGCACCCGGGCTATTCGAAATGGGTTGCAGAAAACATGAAAAGCGCTCAGCTTCCGAGCCTTCCGACATCGTTCACCGTGACGTAAACGGCGAGGAGTATCAGAAGCGCCATGCTGACGGCGCCCAGCTTTTCCCGGACGCCCCGCGGAATATCCCGCCCCATGACGGCCTCGATGCCGAGGATCACGAGCTGTCCGCCGTCCAGTGCCGGAATCGGAATCAGATTCATGAAGCCGATCGCAATCGAAATGAGGGCAAGGAACTCAAGGAAGGCCGAGAGGCCCGCAGTCAGGGCGCTCCCTGCCATGCCGGCGATGCCGACGGGGCCCGAAAGATTCTCCGTACTCAGCTCGCCCTTGGCCATATCGCCCACGGCTTCCGCCTGGAAGCGCGTGAGGCCGATCACCTTGTCGACAGCGATCGAAAGGGATTCAATCGGGCCGCGGCGAACCGTCACGCGCTCGACGCCCTCGGCAAAGCGCAGATCCGCCTTGCCCGAAACGGCGCCGGTCTTTTGATCCGTCTCGGCCCTCGGCGTCATCGTGAGACGGCGCACGGGCGCATCCTCGGAAGCGAGGCTCTGCACCTCGAGCTCAAGGGGTTTTCCGGCATGCGTGCGGATCATCGAGGCGAAGGTCTGGAAATCCGAGGGTTCGCCGTTGATCCGGAGAATCATGTCGCCGGCCTTGAGTCCTGCCGACGCGGCCGGGCCGCCCTTAATGGCGTCGACCACCAGAACGCCCTTGCCCGCGAGCATGAAGCCGAGCTTCGGCAAGATGAGGCCCTTCGTCTTCGTGGCGTCTTCGAGCGTCACGCCCGTGAGGTCGAAGTGCCGAACGAAGGGCTCGCCCTTTCGCTCGAATTCAATCCGGACATCCGGCCGCCCCGTCTGCTCGAGAAGCGTCGCGTTGAAGTCCGTGAGGCCCGAAACAGGGCGGCCCGCCACCGCAGTAACGCGGTCCATGCGCTCAATTCCCTGCTCCGCCGCCTGAGAGTTGGGGGCAGCCGTCACATAGGGTGCAAGGTCGGAAACGCCGATCGCGCCCGAAGCCGTGAAGAGCGCCACGGCGAGAACGAAATTCATGAGGGGGCCGGCTGCGATCACGATGGCGCGGCGCCAGCGGGGCCCCGTTTCAAAAAGCATCCCCTTGACGGGCGTGCCGTCCTCGCGCTTTTCCTCTTCCTCAAAGGCAACGTAGCCGCCGATCGGAAGGAGCGAAATCGCAAATTCCGTGTCCCAGGCGTTCTTTCTCCAGACAACCTTTCCCATGCCGATGGAAAAGCGCCTCACGGCAAACCCGAGCCACTTGGCGGCAAGGTAGTGGCCGCCCTCGTGAATAAGCACAACGACGCCGATCGTGAGAAGAAAGCCCACGACGGAGAGGAGTACTGATAACGATCCCATGCTTCAAATTTCCTTTAACGGCGCGCTGCCATGAATTCCGCCGTACGGCGTCGGGCTTCGGCATCGACCGCAAGGATCTCTTCTGCCGAAGTCGGAGCTGAGGCTTCGAACGATCGCGTCATCGCCGTCACCACATCGAAAATTCCCGTGAAGGGAAGCTTCCGATCGAGGAAGGCGGCTACCGCCACTTCGTTCGCCGCATTCATCACGATCGAGGCGATGCCGCCTTTTCTCAGCGATTCGCGCGCAAGCCCGAGGAGCGGGAATGTTTCCGCGTCGGGGGCTTCGAAGGTGAGTTTCCCGAGCTTTGCGAGATTAAGCCGTTCCGTTCCGCTCGCGATTCTTTCGGGCCAGCTCATGGCGACCGCGATCGGGGTCTTCATGTCGGGCGTGCCGAGTTCGGCCATCACAGCGCCGTCAGAAAACTCCACCATCGAATGAATGATCGATTCGGGGTGGACGAGAACGTCAATCCGGTCTTCGGGGAAGCCGAAGAGCCACGAGGCTTCAATGATTTCGAGCCCCTTATTCATGAGGGTGGCGCTGTCGACGCTGATCTTCCGGCCCATGCTCCAGCGCGGGTGCTTCACGGCCATTTCGGGCGTGATCCCCGAGAGGTCGCGCCGCCCGCGGAAGGGGCCGCCCGAGGCGGTGAGGATGATCCTCGCATCCTTCTTCATCTTTTCGTCGGCGGCGGCAAGGCACTGGAAGACCGCGCTGTGTTCGCTGTCAACAGGGAGAAGCTCGGCGCCGTTTTCCGCAATCGTCTTCATGAGAAGCGCGCCGCCGCAGACGACGCTCTCCTTATTGGCGAGCATGAGGCGCTTCCCGGCCATGGCCGCTGCAAAGGTGGGCGCAACGCCAGCCGCCCCCACGATTGCCTGCAGCACTGCATCGGCTTCCGGGTCCTCGGCGAGCGCTCGGACGGCTGCCGCGCCCGCATGCGCTTCGACGTCCTTCAGTCCGGCACTGGAAAGCGCCTCCTGAAGATCCCTGAATTTCGACTCATCCGCAATGACGACGTGCTTCGGATGAACGTTCCCTGCGATTTCAACGAGTTCCGCAACGCGGCTGCCGCCCGCGATGGAATGGATGCGGTAGCGGTCGGGGTGCAGCGCCGCCACGGCAAGCGCCGAGCGTCCGATGCTGCCTGTTGCACCGAGGAGTGCGATGTTCTGCATGTCTCTAATCCGTTTTTTTGGTTTTTTATTCTTTTCTAATCCGTCAGACTCTTCGCTTAAGCCGGATCACTGCAATTTCAGAGGGCACGCCCACGCGGATCGGGAATCCGTTCCAGAGGCCCGAGCCCGGATGCACGTAAAGGAGCGCCCCTTCGGGACTCCGGTAGAATCCGCGCACGTAAGTTCCGTTCATGATGGCGACCGCCCGGTCCATGCCGATGATCTGGCCGCCGTGCGTGTGGCCCGAAAGCTGGAGCGCAAATTCGGCGTTCGCGCGGTAGCGCGGGAACATCTTAGGCTGATGCGCCATCAGAATGCGGGGAACCGCCCTGGGGTCGGGAGCGCCGGCAAAGGTCTTCCGGGCATCCGGGAGCTCCCTGCCGAAGCGCTCGGCCATCGGGTCGCAGACGCCGCCGAGGCAGAGCCTCGCGGGCTTGCCGTCATTCCCCTCAACTTCCAAAACGGCATGTTCGTTTCTCAGAACGCGGATCCCGAGTTCGGCGAACTTCTTCTCCCACCTCGGGTAGTCGCCGTAGTGCTCGTGGTTGCCGTCGCACCCCCAGACGCCGTAGCGGGCCCTGAATTTCGCAAAGGGCGCAATGTCCCTTTCGCGCCGCTCGACCGCGCCGTCGACGAAGTCGCCCGTGATGAGAATGAGCTTCGGGTTAAGCGCATTGACGCGCTCAACGAGGGCTTCTGAATGAGGTTCCGTCAGAAGGGCCGAGCAGTGGGTGTCGGAAAGCTGAACGAATTCGAAGCCCTCGAGCTCGGGCGGAAGATCCGGAATTTTTGCCGTGTGGTAGCGCACCTCCGGCACTTCAATGCCCTTTTTGATGCCGAAGGCTGCAAGCCCGACGCTCAGGGCGCCCAAGCCGATCGCCGCGCGCTTATCCTGCTGCACGGCCTGGTGGAGCTTTTCGCCTGAGCGCCCCGCGAGGACGGAAAAGAAGATGACGACTTCCCTCAGAAGCGTGAAGACCGTGAGAAAGAGAAGCACCGCCTCGCCGAAATTCCCCGCGATCAGCACCGCTCTCGGGAGTTCGGGCGAAAGAAGGCCCCCGAAGAAGAGCGTCGTGACGGTGGAAAAAAGCGAAATTGCGACGATGACGAGCGCAAGCGCCCATTTTGCGCCTCGGCCCATTCTGAGCGGGAGCACGAAGCGCCAGAGCACCCAGAGGGCCATGATCAGATGAAAGACGGCAAAACGCATGTTTCAAGCAGAAGCGGGACGAATGAGGGAGAAAGGCGGAATGAGGGATTCTCCCGCCTTGTCTGGAATTGCGCCCCAAGATTAACGGGAAAGCGGGAAATTGAAGCGGAATGAGGAGCCCTCGGAAAGAGACTTTTGTATCGTTTTCTTTCGGGCTTCTGCCGACTCTGCACGCTAAACCGCTTCCTCTTCCTGCCGGTCCACCAGAGCTTCGCCCATGGTGATGCGGGCGAGTTCGCCTTCAAGCTTTCCGGCATTCGCCTCCGGAACGAGGAGCTCGTAGGAGGCATCGAACCGGTAGTCTGAAGAGACAATGACGACGCCGAGCTGCCGCACAAGGTTCTGGAAAGTCCCGTCAAAGGCCGGATCCATCGAGACCACATAGCGCACGAGCACCTCCCGCTCCCGCGTAGGGACGGTTTCGAGCCCGAGCTTCGCGGTCCCCTGATAGGCCCGCACGAGCCCGCCGGTGCCTAAGAGTATCCCGCCGAAATAGCGGGTGACGACAACGACGACTTCGCCGATGCCGCTGTGAAGCACGGCCGTCAGCATCGGCCGGCCGGCCGTGCCCTTGGGCTCCCCATCGTCGCTCGCGCCAACCTGCGCGGTCGATCCGGGCGCGCCCGCGTTGAACGCCCAGCAGTTGTGCGTCGCCTGCGCGTGCTCCGTACGGATTTGTTCGATGAAGGCGTGCGCGGCTTCGGGCGAAGCCGCACGCGCGACGCTCACGATGAAGCGCGAGCGCCGGATGGTGTCCTCGGTTCGATGAAAGCTTCCCGGAGGAAGATCAGGAACGGGGTAGAGCTCTGTCATGCCTGAAGGTCAGAAGAGAAGCACGGCAAGCATCATCCAGGTCGCCGCCGGGATCACCGGCATGGAGCTGTCCATGCGGTCGAAGAACCCGCCGTGACCGGGAAGGAGATTGGACGAATCCTTGATCCCCGCGAGGCGCTTCAGCATCGACTCGAAGAGGTCGCCCGCGATCGAAAGCGCAATCAGGATCGCCAGGATCACAACGCCCCAGCCGAAGCCCGCACGCTCGAAGATGAAGTTCGTGAAGACCACCTTCTGGTCGCAGAACCAGTAGCAAAGGAGGAAGAAGACGATCACGATCACGTAGGCGCCGATCACGCCTTCCCAGGTCTTCTTGGGCGAAATCGCCGGGCAGAGCTTGTGCTTGCCCCAGGCGCGGCCGCAGAAGTAGGCGCAGATGTCCGCGCCCCAGATGATGAGCATCACCGAGAGAACCAGCACCCAGGTGCCCTGCTCGTTGAGCCAGAGGAAGGAAAGATAGGCCGCAGGAACAAAGACCACTGCCGAAAGGAGGCACTGGAAAACGTTCACCTTGAAGCCGCTCTCGCGATGGAAGAGCTCAAGGAAGAAGATCACGAACCAGGCGATCATTACGACGCCGTTCACGATGAAGAGGAACCAGTCCATCTTCGGGAGCGCCCCCGCCCAGTAGAGCGAAAACTGCGTGATCATCTCAATCGCGGCAATCAGAGCGGCCGGAACGGGGCCGAGGTTGCCGATTCTCAGCCACTCGTAGAGCGCGAGGCCGAAGGCAATCGCCATCACTCCGGCAAACCAGAGGGGTCCTGCCCAGATGGCGAGAAGCAGGATGAGAAAGAGCACGGACGCAGTGGCAATGCGAAGCGACAGCATCTTGGAGGACCTTTGAGTAAGAAAAATCAGCCGGAAGAACGCTTCCTTCCGGGAACGGGGTCTTATCGTTTCCCGCGATTTTACTGAATCCGGGAGAATCTCTTCCTTAAGTCCCTGCCCTATTGAGGCGAAAAGAGCTTCCGTGCCGTTCTGGCAGCGGAAGCTCTGAAACACAAACCCGCTCTGCTCTTCCGGACCCCGCCCGTAATGGAGTCCGGAATTGAGAGACTTGGCTTGAGGTTAGAAGTTCCAGTTGAAGCCGGTCATGAGCTCCGAAGCATCTCCCTTATAGTTGCCGTTTGTCTTGGCAAGGGACTTGGCGTTGCCGTGGCCCATCGAATGGGTAGCGGCCACATAGAACCAGACCGTTTTGGCAAGCTTGTACTCATAAGCGGCCGCGACGACCGTGCGCTGGAAGTCAAGATCGCTCTCGCCGGCATATTCGCCGTCAAAGTACTGAGCACCCAGAATCACCTTGTGCTGACCGGTCACATAATCGGTACCAAGGAGCAGGCTGTAGCCCGAAACGCCTTCTTCAGCGAGGGCCGGAGCATTTTCCTCGGCATCTTCAACAGACTTGAACCAGCTGCCGCCAAGGTTTGCCATGGAAATGCCGCCGCCCGTACGGAAATTTTCCTGCCACTGAGCAGCCGCCCAGATGCGAGCCTCAGGCGTGACGCGGAACCAGCCGCCGATGCCGTAGAGCTGCGCGTCCTTGATATCCTGACGGACGGACTTGGCCTTGGCCGTATCCTTATCGGCACCAATCTTCACGCTGGCAACATGACTCTGCGTGATATTGGCAAAAGCCGTCGAAACAAAGAAGTTTTCACCCTGGTAGCTGAGCGCTGCAGCCAAAGTGTGATTGCGGTCGGTGTAGGCCTCCGTGTCGTCCGACGAGTCGCCGAGCGAATAGGTGACGCCGCCCTTCCAGCCGGAGAAGTTCGGCGACACCCAGGTGATGCCGTTGTTCACGCGGCTCGAATTGGCAAAAGTGGAACCGATGGATGCCTGGCTGTAGGACGTTCCGAACGGGTCCCACTTCGCCATGCCAAGCGCATAGGGCGCCATGGTCGAATGCACCGTGCCCATTCTGCCGAAGCCTACTTCACCCCAGGTCTTGGATTCCAGAGCCAGAATCGAACGGCGGTTGAAAAGCTGGCCGGACGTATCCAGATTGCCGTCGTCAAGCGTGAAGCCGTTCTCAAGATAAGCCTTCGCCTTGAGGCCGTTGCCGATGTCTTCAGTAACGTTGAAGCCGATGCGGTTGTGCGCGCGGTTGCCGGATTCCATCTTGAGCGTATCGTCGCCGTGCTTGACCGACGTATAGCGCAGACCCGCGTCAACGCGGCCGTAAATCTGCACATCCGCAGCTGCAGCAGTTCCGGCGGCAGCCAGAGAGGCAAGAGCGAGCGCCAGGCATGTCTTTTTCATTTTTCTTTCTCCTTAGTGGGAAATTGATGTCTGGAAGAGGCCGGCTCCTCCAGACGAACAGGTCAAATCAAAGTTTCTTTTGTTGAGTGAGTTCGCGGAAACGCCGGATAGATGCCAGCGCTCCCTTCATGCAGCCCTGCCAGAAGCCGGGATCTTCTGCGTTTTGATTGAAGTGAGTCCCGATGATCTCATCCACGGTCATGCGTCCTGTATCGCGAAGCATCGCCTTGTAGAACTGCATGAAGTCGTCTCCCCGGCGATCCAGTTCGGTGAGAAGCCCCTGCGACAAGAGGTAGCCCACCGTGTACGGGTAGTTGTAGATGAGCTGATCAGTTTTGTAGTAGTGAAGCTTGTAGGCCCAGAGATAGTCGTCAGCTTCCTCTGTCGAATCTCCGTACCATTCGCGCCAGGCCTCGCGCATGAGCTCAATGCAGCGATCTGCCGACACAAGCCCGGAGCGGCGCTCCTCAAGGAACTTCAGCTCGAACTCCATCCTCACCATCGTGTTCATGAGGAAATTGGCGGCGCTTCGCAGCTCCTGCCAGAGCATTCCGAATGCTTCACGGTCATCTGCCCGGGCGAGGAGGTACCTGCGGATTAAGGCTTCATTGAAGGTGCTTGCCGTTTCCGTAAGCGTCATCGGAAATTCAGTCAGGATCGCAGGCATGTCGCGCATCACCCAGTAGTGATAAGCATGACCGAGCTCATGCCCCTGCTGAAGCACCGTCGTGAGCGTCCCCATGTAGGACGTGAAGACTCTCGGCATGCGGAACTCATTCATGCGCGAATAAAAGGCTCCGCCGATCTTGTTGTCGGAAACGACTGCGTCAACCCAATGCTTTTCAAGCATCATGTCGATGAATCCGGCCATCTCCGGATCAACGCTCCCGAGCGCCTTCTTCACAATTTCAATGCCGTCGCGGTAAGGAATAAGCTGCGGCACCCGGCTGTCCTTTTCGGGCGCAGGCGCCATGAGGTCGAATACAGCCAGCTTCTCGCTGCCGAAAAACGGCGCACGCAGCAGGACGCTCTCGCGCACAAGGTCAATCTCGGAAAGAATGGCCTTGCGCATTGCTTTAAGCGCGCCTTCGCTCATGCGGTTCTGGGCGAGAGAAACAGCAAGCGGCGTTGTCCCTGCGCGCTCAAAAGCAGTCAGGCGGAAGCCGTGAAGTTCATTGAGGAGCCCCGCATAAAGCCCCTTGCGTTCTCCATAGCTCTTCACAAGACCGGCATGGACGGAATCTCTCAGCACGCGGTCCGGCGCTCCCTTGATCACTGCAACCAGTTTGGCCGCTCGGATGCGTTCCTCGGTTCCGTCCGATCGCCTTGCGGTAAAGTCGACGCCCTTCTGAAATTCCTTGAAGAGGTCGCCCATCGGGGTAAAGCAGCGAACTTCAAAGTGTTCGAGCCACTCGCGATCCGAAGGGGATAATTTCGACTTCCAGTCATGCATCCGCTCGCGCAGCACAAAGCTCCAGTCCGAGAGCGGACGTTCGTTCCAAAGAGGGCTCTCCGCGGCAAGCGAGGCGATCGCGGCGAAGAGCTTTCCTGCAGCGACATCCAGCTGAGCAGAAATCTCCGTGAGTCTTCCCTTTGCTGCAGAAACGCGGCCGTCTTCAGCATTCTTGGCGCCAAGACACTTCACGAAGCTCGTGAGCGAGGAAATACGCTCCCATGCATCGGAATACATGCCGAGACGCTCCTGGATTTCCGCTTCGGGACACTCGCCGAGCTGAGCGAGCTTTTCAGCTGCCGCATGAGCCTCCCGGAGGCTTTCCTCATAACGGGCGGAACCAATGTCGCCATAGGCGTCCTCCATGGTCCACTCCGGGCCTCCGAGGATTTGATTAATGTCGGTTTTTGTCATTTTTTACTGAGCCGCCCTATCAGACCGCAAGCCAGAAAACAAAGATGTGATGGAAGATGAGGCCTGCGATGCAAGGCACGGATGCGCGCTTCACGAGTTCAATCGGGCTCATGTTGAGCATGGCAGCAATCGCCACCACAACGCCGGCAACCGGCGACAACGGACGGGCGATCGTTGATGCCTGATGCATCGGCAGAACGAGCGTAACGGGATTGACGCCCATATCGCGGGCAATCTTCGGCACCATCTCTACGAGCGGGTAGAAGGAAGCGCCGTTGGAACCCGCAATAATCGTGACGAGCGTCGTGATCACCACAAAGAGAATCGACATGCCGACAGCTCCGGCGCCGACCGAGGAAGCAAGGCCGACAATCGCATCCAGCATGCCGAGAGCCTTGAAGCCTTCCGCAAAGACGCCTGCTGCAATAACAAGCGCCACCACGCCGGACAGAGCCTTGCCCATCGCCTGGAGGCAGGCCTTCAGACCATCGCCGATTTTCTTGGAGTCGAACTTCCAGCGCAGCGTTTCGCAGAACATGCCGATCACGATCGAAAGGATCATGAGCGCGGAAATGTCGAGCTTGATCCAATCAATGCAATAGCGCGAGAACACGACGACGAGGATCATCGGCAGGAAGGGAAGAATGGCGTAGAACTTCGGCGCGGCTGTAGAGGGACGCTTTACGTCCTCAGCGAAGGTGAGCGTTTCCCCAAGGTGCTCTGAAGGCTTCCAGCCTTCGCGCGCATCGAGCCACTTCTGCCAGAACACATGTGCAATGCCCATGACGAGAACTGTCGGAAGCCCCGCCGGAATCTTGTACATGAAGACATAGTCAAGGACGGACAGCTCGCAGGCTTTGGAAGCCGCTGCAGTTGAACCGCCGAGAAGCACCAGGGAAGCAGCGCCCGAAGTAACGAATACGGCGCCGATGGCCTTCTTGTTCATGCCGAGCGCGGCAAGCGCCGGTCCCATGAGTGCAAGACAGAGGACGCCGAGCCCCACGGCCGAGGTAATCACCATCGACACAGCCTTTCCCAGAAGGAAGGCAATGAAGACCAGCGCATAGGGAGACTTGATGAATGAAAGCGGCTTGATCGCAATATTGACGAATGCGTCGTTCGCTCCGATATGCGTCATGTAGGACGCAAAGCCCACCATGGTCATAATGAGCAAACCGAGGCCGGCAAGGCGGGTCGAAAACATGTAGCGGATGAATTCGATCACATTCAGATAATCATTGCCGGTCGCAAGCGCCTTTTTCGGCATGAATGTGCCCGTGTCGAAGATGATGGACAGTACGAGCATGGCTGCACCGCTCGCAAAAAGGACTAGAGGAGCGTATTTGCCCTTGATGATTGCCCATCCGACGACTACGAGCATTGCGCAGCCAATAAGGATGCCTGTCATGATGTTGGGTCCCTGTGGTTAGTAATTCTTCTTGGTCCGGAGACCCCCCTCCAGGCGCCTCCTGAAGCTATTCTCTTTAGAGATCGTCAGGAATCTTCGGGTTTATCGGGAAGCTCAGTGCGTTTTCTGCGGTTATTCCTTACCTCTCAAAAGGTATGCCCGCTTGATTACATCCGCCGAACGTTCCCTTAGCTGCTCAGGATTCAGTTGTTATTCGGGTTAACACCATGATTACCAAGAACAAACCCCTACTTTCTTCAGGAATTGCTCCCGTCAGTGAGAAAGACTTTCCTGCGATGCATTCAATCCTCGCTTCCCAGAAGCTTCCGCAATGGCCGCATGCCTCCACTTCATCCGTTCGGTCAGAAAGCTTTGAGGCTCTTCTCTCAAGCCTCTGCATGGTCAAAAAGGCCATGGCGGCGGCCATCCCGAAAAATCAGGGTGAGCTGACGCCCGACGCTGCTAACGAAATCCTTCGTCTCTACGGCAGAGCCTACGATCTTGGGACGTCGCTCCTCACCCTTTGCCGTGCTCATGCAGGACTATCACCCACAGCGACGGACACCGGCGCCGCCCGAGCTGAAGTCCTCGGAATTCTGGTCGAAATCAGAAACTATGCCGAGCCGTCCTTTCAGGTGATCCGGAATCTGGAAGGTAATGAGCCTGTTTTTGCGCGCACGCCGGAGCTGAAGATCTGGAAGCGCATTTTTGACTCAGAGCCCTCGCTCGCAGATGGTCTGCCGTCTGCACTCGGCAGCTACACGGCAGAACTCGAAACCGCCGTGCTCAGCCCGCTCTCAAACCTTTTCACTCATCTCATGAGTCCCATGACGCTGGAAGTCCGGACTCAGTCTGGGGAGACGCGAACGCAGGGCTTCGGTTCAAGCATAGCCGTCATGAAAACCTCCGACGATCCCGAATTGAGGCGCACCACATTCAATGCCATGAATGCCTGGCTTGCGTCCCATGGGTCCGCCATCGCCGACCTGCTGAATGCCATTACGGGATTCCGCATAACCGTTCTGAAGGCAGCCGGCGCAGACCTGCTGGAGCGCGCAACACGTTCTGAACGCGTCAGTCTGCAAAGCTATCGCGCCATGTTTGATGCCATTGAAATGCGTCTCGGACGCCTGCGGCAGACTGTAGAAATCCGGCAGAACCGAATCGGCAAAGGCCCGATGCGGGTCTCCAATATCCTAGCTCCCGCTCCGGAAAGCTTCTATGCCGAAGGGCGGCCTTATGCCCGCACGCTCACCGATTTAATCCGCGCTTTGGAATCGATCGATAAAGGATTCATACCATTCCTCGAATCGCTTCACAGCCGCAGACAGATTGACTGCCGTCCTCTTCCGCAGAATTCGGGCGGCACCTGGTGCGATGATCTTCCAGCTCTCGATGAGGTCCGCATTCTCGCCAACTATCGTCCGACGCTTGCAGGCTCACTTGCGCTCTCGCATTTGTTCGGCGTGGCGCGACATCGATCGCTCATGCATCGGGCCCCTTCGGCAAGCCGCTTCTTCCCGCTTTCCGTAACCGAAATAGCCGGCAGCTTTTATGAGGCCATCTTCACGCATCATCTTCTGACAGAAGCAGTCTCCCCCATCGAGAGGGTATCTGTCCGCTGGCAGGCGCTCACCCGCATCGGAAACCTGCTTCTCACGCTCCCCGCTCGGCATCGTCTTCTGCTCTCCATCCTTCGGGAGCGTAGTGAAGCGGTTTTGCCTGTCAGTCGACTCAATCAGCTTTCTGATGATGCCTGGCGGCACTACTACGGGAATACAACAGCCGAAACCGACCGCTACCTCTGGGCCTACAAGCAGCACTTTTACCGCATGAAGCCGATCTTCTACGATTGGCAGTACACATTCGGCTTTCTCATTGCGGCCAAACTCGCGCGCGAGTTCCTCACTTATGGAAAAAGCGCCTGCAATCTCAATATCGAAGAAATGTGGCTCGAAAGCGGAAGCATGTCCACTGAAGACTGGGTATTGCGCCACACGGGGGACAACATACGCAGCGTTGACTTCTGGCTCTCCGCCATTGATGCCGTCCTTGAACCCTTTCTCAGTACTGAGGAATCTTCGGGTTAGCTTCACCCGATTTCGCGCAGCTGCTCGCTCGTCATCCCGAAGCGACGCTCGCGCCCGATGTACCAGTTGAGCGCGTCGTCGAGCGCTGCCGCATCGAAGTCGGGCCACAGCGTATCCGTGAAGTAGAGCTCGGCATAGGCTGCCTGCCAGAGGAGGAAATTCGAAATGCGCCTTTCCCCGCCGGTGCGGATCAAAAGATCCACCTCGCCGTCGTCATGCGCGGAAAGCCGCTTTTCAATGCCTTCGAGCGTGAGGTCGCCCGCAGCGGCAGCGGCCTGCGCGGCCTGAAGCGCATCCCAGCGGCCGCCGTAATTGGCTGCAATATTGAGATGCATGCGGCTCCCCGGGGCAGTGGTCTTCTCGGCATGGTCGATCGCGCGCTGAAGGTCTTCCGAGAAAGCCCTCCGGTCCCCGATGATGCGGATGCTGACGCCCGCCTTCAGGAGCGGCTCTTCCCAGCGGGCAAGGGCCGTCGCGAAGATCTTCATGAGGGCGGCGACTTCCGCCGCTGGGCGGCGCCAGTTTTCGCTCGAAAAGGCAAAAACGGTAAGCGCCCGGATGCCGAGGCGCACCGACGCCTCCACCACGCGCTCGAGCGCGAGCACCCCCTGGCGATGGCCTTCCGCACGCGGCAGAAACCGCGATCTCGCCCAGCGGCCGTTGCCGTCCATGATGATCGCAATGTGTCCGGGCAGATGAGGAAGGTCGGCCATGATGGGTGCACTGAAAAGTTTGAAGCGGCAGAAAGTCTAGCAAAGGCGCCGCGCCCCGCTTGTGACGGATTGCAAGCGGATCCATGCATTTGCCGTTCCCGCGAAAATGCTTTTTCAAACCTCTTGCCGCTTTTTCCCCGACTAAACTTAAGCGCCTTAGATTTTCAAACTTTTCCCTCGGCCTTTCCCAGCATGTCCATTCCTCAAATCCAGTCTGAAGCCATTGCTTACGCGCTCAGCACCTACACGCTTCCTTCTGCTTCAGACGTCAAATCATATGCTTCAAATCGAAAGCTACCTGTAAAGGAGTTCACCGACGCCATCAGCGAGTTTGCCGGGAAGGGATGGATCAGACAGCCCAAGGAGGGCTACTGGGGTTCGTACGAGATACTCTTTGTGACGCCTGGCGGGATCAACATGATGACGCGGCTCGTGTCGCGCAAAACATTTGACGCCGTCTTCAATAAGCTGGAAAAGGTTCGCCTCGACAGGGATGTCAGAATGCACATCACCGTCATGAAGGCCGCGGTCAACTTCATCCAGACCGGACGCCTCCCGGCGCCCCTCAGCGAAACGTTCAGTGAGGATGAAATCAAGACATGGGCTTCCATGGAAGCCGCCTTCATGGTTCAGCTCCTCGACTATGACCACTGGAAGCCCTTCGTCGAAGCGCTTCCTGCGAAGATCATCGCCCGCGCGGCACTCCGCGTTGCGCAGGATACCGCGGATGTCCGCGGCTTCGACGTTACCAGCGACAAATTCAGAGACTATCTGATGCGGCATCTCTCCAAGGAAGCAGCCGCTGAATACCGCGACTGGCGCCATTACTACGCTGATTTCCTCTGCAGCGGGAAGCCGCACGAGCTGCTTAAGAAAATGAACTGCGAGTCCCCGTGGTACATGATCGTGAGCGCGGCAGCCTCCATCATGGACGACGAAGAGCCCTCCAATGCCGTCTCCTGCATGAGAATCGCTCTCTCGCGCCTCCACCAGGTCCACTTTGAAACCTGGTTTGAAGCCTGGCTCTATGCCATTGCGCTCTATCGCGATCGCGCAAACCCCGCATCCGTTCGGAAGCTCGAGCGAATGATGGAAGTCAAAAAAGTCGCCGAAAATGTTTATCTGAAGCCGGCGATTCTGATTGCCCTCCTCGGCTGCGGCAGAGATGCCAGGAAGGCTGCCGCGAGCTTCCGGGAAGCTTTCATGGAATCCCTTCCCGGTGAGGCCATTGAACAGCTCAACCCTCAAATTGCCGTTCCCTTTGCAATCACGGCGCTCAATTTCGGACTCCTTGAAAAAATCGACTTTGTGGGCGAGAACGCCAGGAAATGGATGAGCTTTCTGCCGATGCTCGATTTCGAATTCCAGCGTCTCACCGGCAGGAACGAGGAAGCCGAAAGCATTGCCCGCAAGTACGGAATCAAGCAGTTTCTTCCCCATTACGTCATCCGTCCGGAATGGGATCTGGTGCTCGACCGTCTGATCGCGCGCCCGGGCATCTCCGGCGGCAGCGGTCAGGACTACACTGAAGGTCAGCTCCCGACAGAACGCATTGCATACGCCGTCGACACCGAAAAGCCCGGCTGGGAAATCACCATCCGCTCGCAGAAATTCAAGGCGACGACCCGGACCTGGCTCAAGGGCACGGTCATGAAGCTTTCCACTTTCGTCGAGCGCGCGCCGAAGCTCTCCGATGAAGCGCAGCGCGTCGCCAATGCAGTTCACCTGGAAAGCATGTATTGGACGAGAGGCATGCACGTCCTCAACGTCCCTGAAGCGCTGATGGAGCTTGTCGGCTCTCAGAATGTCATCGACGCGAAAACGCTTGAACCGATCGACGTGGAGAAGAGACCGCTCGAAATTTCGGTTCTGCGCAATAACGACACCTACTCTTTCACCAACAATCTCAGTCCTGAATTTGATCCTGAAGAGGACAAGATCAGCCTTACGAGAGCGAGCAGCAGCCTGATCATCGTCACCCGGCCGACAGACAATGAACGCGAGCTTTTGAAAGCCGTGCGCGGCATCAACTTCCCGCTCGCGGCACGGGAAAAGCTCACGCACTACCTCGAAAAGCTTTCGGCCCGAACCCCTGTTATGTCGGACCTCCTCAAGGACTCCAAGCACCTTGAGAAGCAGTCGGGCGACGCAAGAATCACCTTCCGCCTCGAACCCTTCGGAGCGGGCACGCACCACGTCACCGCGCTCGTGCATCCGGTCGCGGAGAACCCGCTTGCCTGCTCGCCGGGCGAAGGACTTTCCTTCATCGCCACCCGGATCGGCACCAAAACGGTTCAGGTCGCGCGCGACCTGAAGAAGGAGCGTAAAAACTTTGATGAGCTCCTCTCCGCGCTCTCGCGGCTCGAGGAACTGAGAGACAGTGAATTCTCCTGGGAGCTTCCGGCCGCTGAAACGCTCGAGATGCTCGAGGTGCTCCGCACCCATCCGGATACGGCGCTCCTTGAGTGGCCCGAGGGCGTCAAATTCCGCGTCTCCCGCCCGCAGATCTTCCCCTCGAACCTGAAGCTCTCGCTTCGGAGCATGGGAAGCTGGTTCGAGCTTGAAGGCAAGGTTCAGATCGACGAAAAAACGGTCCTCACCGTCAATGAGCTCCTTGAGCGCCTCAGGGAATCCGAAGGCCGCTTTATACGCTTGGGCGACGACGAATACGTTGCCCTCACGGAAAGCCTCAAAAAGGAGCTCGAGCATATCGAGAGTCTCGTTACGTCTCAAAAGAAGGGCGAACTCCGGATTTCCGCCTTCAATGCCGACTCCATTGAAAAGCTCGGCGAGGAAGGGATTGAAATCGATTCCGACGAAGCCTTCCGGTCGCTCTGCAGCCGCATCCGCGAGGCAGAGCACTTCACGCCCGAAATCCCTGCGGGTCTTCGCACCGAGCTTCGCCCCTATCAGCAGGAAGGGTTTGAATGGCTCTCGCGCCTCATCAGCTGGGGCGCGGGCGCGCTTCTCGCCGACGACATGGGCTTGGGCAAAACCATTCAGGCAATTGCGCTCCTTCTCTCCCGCGCCAAGGATGGTCCTCAGCTCGTCGTGATGCCTGCGGCCGTTCTCTTCAACTGGAGCGACGAACTCCAGCGCTTCGCGCCTAGTCTCAGCGTCAAGATGCTTCAGCAGGCCGAAGACCGCAAAAAGCTCGTCGACGAGGCGGAAGCGGGCGACGTCGTCCTCACGACCTACGGCATTCTTTCCGCCGAGATTGAAGCCTTGAGCGGCCGCGAATGGACGACCGTGGTGCTCGATGAAGCGCACAACATCAAGAACCGGGACACCAAGATGTCGAAGGCCGCCATGCAGCTCAAATCCGCTGCCCGCGTTCTTCTTACCGGCACGCCCCTTCAGAACAACCTCGGCGAAATCTGGAATCTCTTCGAGTTCGCCAACCCCGGCCTTCTCGGGAGCAGCCAGAGCTTCGCGGAGCGCTTCATCATTCCGATCGAGCGCAACAAGGACCGCAACTGCCAGAGGCTTCTGAAGCGCCTGATTTCGCCCTTCATCCTTCGCCGCACGAAGGCCGAGGTGCTTGACGAACTCCCCGAAAAGACCGAGGTTACGCTCCGGGTCGAACTCTCCGAAGCCGAACGCACGCTCTATGAGAGCCTGCGCGAAACGGCCTCGCAGCGCCTCGAGACGGGCGAAATCAATCCGATTGAAGCCCTTGCAGAACTCATGAAGCTTCGTCAGGCGGCGTGCGCGGCCGAACTCGTGAATCCGAAGTTGAAGCTCGAGTCCTCGAAGATCAATGCGTTCCTGAAGCTCGCCGATACGCTCATCGAAGGCGGCCACCGGGCGCTCGTCTTCAGCCAGTTCACGTCCTACCTCGCGATCCTCAGGAAGGAACTCGACAAGAAGAAGATCAAGTACCTCTATCTCGACGGCGCAACGCCCGCGGGCCAGCGCCAGAAGTTGGTCGACGCCTTCCAGAAGGGAGAAATGCCGCTCTTCCTCATCAGCCTTAAGGCGGGCGGCACGGGCCTCAACCTCACTGCCGCCGACTACGTTGCGATTCTCGACCCCTGGTGGAATCCGGCGATCGAAAGCCAGGCCTCGGACCGTGCCTACCGCATCGGGCAGGAGAATCCGGTGACGATCTACCGCCTGATCGCCGAGAACACGATCGAGGAGAAGATCATCCGGCTCCATGAAACGAAGAAGTCTTTGGCGGACGCGCTTCTCGAAGGCTCCGACATGTCGAACCGCCTCTCGAGAGACGAAATCCTCAGGCTCCTCGCGGAGGATTGAGGCGGAGAGACTCAAGCTTCCCCCAGCGGTTCACCCGGGATGCGGCAGGTCCTCCTGACTCCTCCCGGGAAGCTGAGAAATCGCTCCTTCCGGCTTCGGGAAGCTCAAACACAGCAAAAAGCCCGCACTGCTCAGAAAAAGCAGACTGCGGGCTTTTCTTTGAAATGGAATTCAGAAGGTCTTTAGACCGTCATGATTTCCTTTTCCTTCTCCGTGATCACCTTGTCGATTTCGGCGACGTAGCGGTCCGTGAGCTTCTGAATGTCCGTCTCGAAGCGGCGCTGATCGTCCTCGGAGATTTCCTTATCCTTCTCGAGGCGTTCGATCTGGCCGTTGGCGTCGCGGCGGAGGTTGCGCACGGCAACCTTGGCGTCTTCGCCGAAGCCCTTCACGATCTTCGAGAGTTCGCGGCGGCGCTCTTCGGTGAGCGGGGGGAGCGGCACGCGGATGACGTCGCCCGAGGTAGCCGGGTTGAGGCCGAGGTCGGAGTCGCGGATCGCCTTCTCGACGACCTTCACCATGTTCTTTTCCCAGGGCTGGACGGTAAGCGTGTGCGCGTCGCCGACGCCCACCTGAGCAACCTGGTTGATCGGGGTCGGGCAGCCGTAGTAGTCGACCTTGATCTTGTCGAGCAGGCCCGTGCTGGCACGACCCGTGCGGATGCGCGTGAAGTCTTCGCGAAGCTTCTCGACGGTGACGCCCATCTTGTGCTCGGTCTGCTGGATAACTTCCTGAGCGGTCATAAAAAATCTCCTTGGAGCATTTCCGCTTAAGGCGCCGAACCTTGGTGAAGGCTCAAGGCGCATCCAGAGCGGAAACTTTTGAATCACTGAATTCGGTACGAACATGGGCCGGAAAGCGAACCCTCCGGCCCATGCGCAATTTGTTATTTTATCAAAGGTCGGCCTCAGCTATGAACGAGCGTGCCTTCCTTTTCGCCGAGGACGACGCGGCGCAGCGCCCCCTTCTTGTTGATGTTGAAGACCTTGATCGGGAGCCCCTGCTCGCGGCAGAGCGCGAAGGCGGTGGCGTCCATCACCTTGAGGTTGGTGCGAAGCGCATGGTCGAAGGTGATTTCGTCATACATCGTGGCAGTCGGATCCTTCTTGGGGTCGGCCGTGTAGATGCCGTCGACCTTCGTCGCCTTGAGGACGATGTCGGCGCCCACTTCCGCGCCGCGAAGCGCAGCAGTGGTATCGGTCGTCATGAAGGGGTTGCCGGTGCCGGCCGCAAAGATCACGACGCGGCCCAGGCGCAGATGGCGCAGGGCCTTTCCGCGGATGTAGGGTTCGGCGACCTGTTCAATATGAAGCGCCGACTGCACGCGCGCCTCGATGCCGTTGTTGCGGCAGCAGTCCTGAAGAGCCATGGCGTTCATCACCGTGGCGAGCATGCCCATGTAGTCGCCCGTGGCGCGGTCCATGCCGGTGGCGCCGAGCGCAACGCCGCGGAAGATGTTGCCGCCGCCCACGACGATGCCGATCTGCACGCCCAGATCAAGGACGGAGCGGATTTCTTCAATCATGTGCTGAAGCACCTGACGGTTGATGCCGAAAGCATCATCGCCCATGAGGGCTTCGCCCGAAAGCTTCAGAAGAATTCGTTTGTAAACGGGCTTACCCTGCGCTGCGTTGTCCATCGATCAACTCCTCAATGCATGACTGTTGGGAAGATTGCCGGCATCAGGCTTCAGGGACCGTGCCCGTCTGCCAAGTTCTGGCTCGGGGCGAAATTATACGCGGCTGAGGAATATTGCTTAGAACTTTTTGCTTCCGCTCGCACCCGCTGCGAACGCGCAAAAGGAAAGGACGCCCCTTCGTGCAAGGAAGGCAGCGTCCCTTTCGATTGGAGGAGAGTTTCCCGGAGGGAAGCTTCAGGAGAAGCGCTTCATTTTCCGAAAATGCCCGTGCATGCACTGCCGGAATCAGAAAGCTCCTCAGAGCTCTTCAGAGAAAGTCTCCTTCAGCCTCAAAGAAGCAGTTACGCCTGCTTGGCGGCAGCGGCCTGGGCGGCCACTTCAGCAGCAAAGTCGTTGCTCTTCTTTTCGAGGCCTTCGCCCACAACGTAGAGAACGTAGGTGGCGACTTCAGCCTTGGCGGCCTTGAGAAGATCATTGATCGTCTTCTTGTCGTCCTTGACGAACGGCTGGTTGACGAGCGTGACTTCCTTCAGGAACTTCTTCACGGAGCCTTCGGCGATGCGCTCGAGCATCTGCTCGGGCTTGCCGGCTTCGCGGGCCTTCTCGATGGCGATGCGGCGTTCGGACTCGATGAGGGCATGATCGATGCCCGTCTCGTCGATGGCCTTCGGCTTCGAGGCGGCAATGTGCATGGCGATGTCGTGAGCGAGCTCATGGTCGCCGCCGACCAAGTCGACGATGACGCCGATGCGGCTGCCGTGGACGTAGTGCGAAAGTTCGCCCTTCGCTTCGATGCGCTGGAAGCGGCGGAAGGTCATGTTTTCGCCGATCTTGCCGACGAGGCCCGTGCGGACGCCGTCAACGGTGGTGCCGTCGAGCGGGAGAGCGAGGAGCTCTTCGACCGTGGCGGGGTTCTTCTCAGCGACGAGCTTGACGCTGTCGTGAGCCATCTTGAGGAATTCCGGGTTCTTCGCGACGAAGTCGGTTTCGGAGTTGACTTCGAGGATCGCGCCGAGCTTGCGGTCATGCGAGACGTAGACGACGACGACGCCTTCGGCGGCGATGCGGGCAGCAGCCTTGCTCGCCTTGTTGCCGAGCTTGACGCGCAGGATCTCCTCAGCCTTGGCCATATCGCCTTCGGCTTCGGTGAGCGCCTTCTTGCACTCCATCATCGGGGCGTCGGTCTTGAGACGCAGCTCCTTAACCTGGGCGGCGGAAATAGCAGCCATGTTCACTAACTCCAATCAGAGGAACAAAAAATCGGTATGGATTCTAAAAGAAAATGGGGCCCGAAATGAGCCCCATTTCCTTTGTGAGCCGGTCAGATGCCGACGGGATACGCGCCTCTCTCAGAGAGGCCCTCCCGTCGCATCCGGCGGGGCCTGGCCATCAAAAGCCGTCAATTAGGCAGCGGGGGTCGCTTCCGGGGCTTCCTCAGCGGCAGCCACTTCGATGAACTCTTCCTCAGCCGGGGCTTCCTCGGCGGAGACGGCGCTGTCGGCGCGGCCGGCGATCACGGCGTCGGCGATGCCGGCGGCGTAGATCTGAACAGCCTTCGAGGAGTCATCGTTGCCCGGAATGACATAGTCGATGCCTTCGGGCGAGCAGTTCGTATCCACAACGCCGATGACGGGGATGCCGAGCTTGTTGGCTTCCTGAACGGCGATCTTGTGGTAGCCCACGTCGACGATGAAGAGAGCATCGGGAAGGCCCGTGAGGTCCTTGATGCCGCCGATCGACTTGTTGAGCTTCTCAACGGAGCGCTGGAAGTCGAGGGCTTCCTTCTTCGTCAGCTTGGCGGCGGTGCCGTCCTCGAGCTGCTCTTCCATTTCCTTGAGGCGCTTGATGGTGCCGCGAACCGTCTTGAAGTTCGTGAGCGTGCCGCCGAGCCAGCGCTGGTCGACCCAGCTGCAGCCGGCGCGCTGAGCTTCCTGAGCGATGATTTCGCGACCGCCGCGCTTCGTGTCGACGAAGAGGATGCGGCCGCCCTGGCTCGCGAGCTGACGGGCGAACTTGCAGGCTTCATCAAACATCACAACCGTCTTTTCGAGGTTGATGATGTGAATCTTGTTGCGGGAGCCGAAGATGTACTGAGCCATCTTCGGGTTCCAGAAACGGGTCTGATGACCGAAGTGGCAACCCGCTTCGAGCATTTCACGCATGCTGACCATTTGATTTCTCCAAGGTTTTGTCAGTCTGACACGGCCTGCAGGAACCAATTCTTCTTCTCGGAATCAAAGGCACCTCGGGCGCAGACCGCGCGCAATGTACATACCCGGGCCGACCATGGACACCGGGCGGAATAGTTCCGGCCTCAGGAGAGAAAATCCCGAGGCCGGAACAAGGCGCGCATTTTACGTGCGCGCGAATTTGATTTCAACCGGAAAACGGATCTTTTTTCGATTTCGTCTCCGTTCGAAGCGCTTTGATTAGTTCAGGGGCTTCGCGGAGCGGACGTCGAGCTTCGTGCGGTTCCAGTCGCGGTCGATTTCGGCGCGGATTTCCATCGGAGCGTCCTTCTTCACCATCGACCAGTCGCGGTCGTGATCAAGTTCGGCGGTGATGGCGGTGCCGGCCTCATCCTCGAATTCGTACTTGTCGCCCCTCAGGTGCTGCGTGAACTTGCCGCGCAGAACGACAATCTGATCATCGGCGCCCTTTTCAAGCACCCACTGAACGGTTGTGACCTTGTTGTTGCCGAAGCCCTGCGGGGCGCGGGCTTCAGCCGAAGCCGGAGCGTCAAAGCCCGTGGGGCCGGCAGCCTGGACGGCAGGAGCGGCGGCAAAAGCCAGAGCGGCGATCGAAGCAAGAGCGGCAAGGCGAAGATTGGTGCGGCGGGTCATGATTTTTCTCTCCCGGCTCCCGTTCATGGGGGAGCCTTTTTATTTGAAACTGCCGGATTTCATCAGGCGGGAACTTCTTTCCCTCCTGCTGCTTCCGGTCGGGAAGCGCTGCGGCGCCCCCTGATGTTTACAACTTTAGGACGCGCAGATTAGCGAATCGTTAGTCCTTCGTTAGCGAATCCTTAGAAACATATCGTTGCAGCAGGTTTCCGCCGCACGCGTTTACCGAGGACTTCCGGACCCCGGGCCGCGTCACCTCATTAGAATGTGGGGCACCTTTCAGGCGCAGGAGAGCGCTCCCGCTTTTCCCCCGCGCCTGCGCTCCGGAGAAGCTTCTTGAGCGGGGGCGTCGAAATGCCTCTGCGTTTTCTCCCGGGCCGGATTTCATTTCCTCAGACTTTCCATTACCAGCAGACATCATGGCGATTTCCATCAAAACGCCCGAGGACATTGCGGGACTCCGCATTGCCGGCCGTCTTGCGGCCGAGCTCCTCGACTATCTCACGCCGTTCGTGAAGCCCGGCGTCTCCACCGGAGAACTTGACCGCCTCGCATACGACTACACCGTGAACGTGCAGAAGTGCATTCCGGCGTGCCTCGGCTACACGCCTCCCGGAATGACGCCCTATCCGGCGACGACCTGCATTTCGATCAATCACGTCGTCTGCCACGGCATCCCGAGCGACAAGAAGATCCTCAAGTCGGGCGACATCGTCAACATCGACGTGACGAGCATCAAGAACGGCTACCACGGCGACACCTCGAGAATGTTCATCGTCGGGAAGCCCACCATTGCCGGCAAGCGCCTGGTCGACCTCGCCTTCAACACGATGTGGGCGGGCATCGACGCCGTGCGCCCGGGCGGGTGCTTCAACGACATCGGCGTTGCCTGCCAGCGCTATGCGGACCAGAACGGCATCTCCGTCGTGCGCGACTACGGCGGCCACGGGATCGGGAAGGGCTTCCATGAAGAGCCTCACGTCAATCACTTCCCTGTTCATCATCAGACGCCCGTCTTCGAGCCCGGCATGGTCTTCACGGTCGAGCCCATGGTGAATGCCGGCCGCTACGGCGTCACCATGCTCGGCGACGGCTGGACGGTGGTTACGAAGGACCATTCGCTTTCCGCCCAGTGGGAGCACATGGTGCTTGTGACGGAAACCGGCTACGACGTCCTCACGGTGAGCAAGGGCACGCAGGCGCCTCCCGCCTTCGTGAAGGGCTGGAAGCTTCCCGAGAACCTCTGAGCGCTCTCCCTCACCCTTTAGTCTTTGAAAAGGCGGTCCGTCCGCCGGCAGCTTGCGCCGGTTCATGCGGACCGCCTTTTCATTTCCTCGTTTCTTTCTGCGGAGTCCCGGTCGCCATGGAAATCAGTCCGGAAAAGCTGAGCGCCGTCGTCGAGCGCTTTAAGGAAGACCGCGCGCGCATTGCCGACGCCTGGCATGAATCGCACGACACGGAAGCGTGCCTCAACGCGCACAGCGCCGCGCTCGACCGCGCCGTCCTCGCGCTCGGGGGCCTTGCGGAGCTTCCCTCCGGCGGGCTCGCGCTCGCCGCCGTGGGCGGCTACGGCCGGAGAGAACTTTTCCCCCACTCCGATATCGATCTCCTCGTTCTCCTTTCAGACGACCGGGGAGAGGACGAGGAGACGAAGGCAAGGATTTCGGCCTTCCTCGCCGCGCTCTGGGAGCTCGGCCTCACCGTGGGTGCGGCCGTGAGAACGGAAAAGGAATTCACGGCGGAAGCGGCCGAAGACGTCTCGATTGCGACCACGTATCTCGAAAGCCGCTTCCTCTGGGGCGAACGAAAGCTCTACGACGAATCCCGCGACGACTTCTTCGCGAGCCTCGACGCCCGGGCTTTCTTTCGCGACAAGATGCTCGAACTCCGCCGCAGGCACCAGAAGTACGAAGATACGCCCTACGCCCTCGAACCCAACCTCAAGGAGTCGCCCGGGGGCCTCAGAGACCTTCAGGTCTTTCTCTGGTGCGCCCGTGCGGCCGGCCTCGCAGACAGCCTTCAGGGCATGAAGGACGCGGACCTCATTACCGAGCGCGAGATGCATACGATCGAGGAGTGCTTCCGCTTCCTCGCGAAGCTCAGAATCGAGCTCCATCTCCTCACGAACCGCGACGAGAACCGGCTTCTCTTTGACGTTCAGGAAGCGCTTGCCGCCCGGCTCGGCTACAAGGCGACGGGCCTCATGCGGGCGTCCGAAGCCCTCATGAAGCGCTACTACTGGAATGCGAAGTCGGTCGTTCAGATGTCAATCATCCAGCTCCAGACGATCTCGGACCGTCTCGTCGGAGGCTCTGCCCTTGCTACGCCCGTGCGCCTCAGCGCCGACTTTCTCGCGCTCGGCGACGAAATGGACATTGCCGGGGACGATGTCTACGAAAAGGACCCGAAGGCGATTCTCAGAACCTTCCTCGTCTTTGCGCTTCACCCCGAGCTCACCCGCTTCTCCACGCGGCTCCTGCGCGCCCTCTGGCACGCGACCCCGAAGATCGGCGTCGCCTACCGCGAGGATCCGGAAAACCAGAAGACCTTCCTCGACATCATCAAGCTTGAAAAAGGCGCGGACGATGCGCTCGCCATGATGAATGCCTGGGGGATTCTCTCCCGCATGCTGCCCGCTTTCCGGCATGTCGTCGGCCAGATGCAGCACGACCTCTACCACATCTTCACGGTCGACCAGCACACGATTCTCGTCGTCAAGAACCTCTGCCGCTTCCGCCGCTCCGAGCACGCCCACGAGTACCCGCTCTGCACGCAGCTCATGACGGCGCTGCCCGATTCGTGGAGGCTTCTCATTGCCGGGCTCTTTCACGATATCGGGAAGGGCCTCGGGGGCGGCCATGAAATCATCGGCGCGGAGAAGGCGGAGCTTTTCTGCCGCCGCTTCGGGCTCTCAGAGGAAGATACGGGCTTCATCACCTTCCTCGTGCGCGAGCACCTCGTCATGAGCCGCGTTGCGCAGAAGGAAGACATCTCCGACCCGGAGGTGGTCGAGCGCTTCATCCGCCTCGTTGGGACGAAGGAGCGGCTCGACGCCCTCTACCTTCTCACCGTCGCCGACATCCGCGCGACCTCGCCCAAGGTATGGACGCCCTGGAAGGCGGCGCTTCTCGAGAACCTCTACCATGCCGCGCTCGACCGGATCGTCGGCACCGGGGGCGAGGCCACGCTCGCCGACGTCGCCGAAAGGCGGCGCCGCGAAGCGGTCGAACTCCTGCACGGCCGCGTTTCCGACGAGGCCCGCAATCGCCTCTGGCGCGAACTCGACCTCGTCTACTTCATGCGTCATACGAGCGAGGAGATCGCCTGGCACACCGAGATGCTCTCGCTCCACGTCATGGACCCGACGCCCATCGTGCGCGTGAAGCGGAATGCCACGACCGAAAGCCTCACGATTCTCCTCTACCTGCGCGACAGAAAGGACCTCTTCCTCCGGTCCGTCGCCTGGTTCGGGAAGAATTCGCTCTCGGTCGTCGACGCACGCGTGCACACCACGCGCCACGGCTGGGCGCTCGACACGTTCCTCGTGGCCGACGCCTTCGGGCGGTTCGACACGCCTGAGAAGCTCGCGCAGATGGAGAAGAGCCTCGCCGCCGCATTGATCGACGAGAAGCCGCTCCCGCCCGCGCCCAAGGCCCGGCTCTCGCGCCGCTCGAGGCACTTTCCCACGCGCCCGAGCGTCAATATTCACCCGGACGAATCGCACCGCGCCTTCATTCTGAATCTCGTCGGCACGGACAGAATCGGGCTTCTATATGCGATCTCGCAGGTGCTTGCCAAATACAGCGTCAACCTGCAGACCGCGAAGATTGCGACGCTTGGCGAACGCGCCGAGGACGTCTTCTTGATCGACGGGGCAGCGCTTCATGAGGACAGCCTCCTCCTTGCCTTTGAGGCAGAGCTCATTGAAGCGCTCCTCCCGCAGAAGGGCTGAGAGAGGAGAGAGAGAAGCACCTTCAGCGCTCACCCAAAAGAAAGGCCGGAACTCCCGCAGAGGAACTCCGGCCTTTTCTCTTTTCGCGGGAAAAGCGTCGTAAGCGACGCTTTCCCGGGAGCGATGTCGTTTTAGAAAACGATCTTCGAAATGCACCAGCCGATGATCGTGCCGCTCACCACGAAGACGAGCCCCGGGCGCAGGTACGAATGGTTGATGACGAAAGAGCCGAGCTTCGTCGTCCCCGTGCGGTCGAAGGCCGTGCAGCCGATCTGAGCGCCGCCCGGGATCATGAAGTCGCCGAAGCAGCAGGCCCAGGTGCCAATGAGAAATTCCGGCGGAAGCCCGAACTTGAGGCCGAGCGGCATCATGATCGTGGTCGAGACCGTGGGCGAGAAGATGACGCTCGAGGCGCAGAAGGCGGCGAGGCAGAAGACGAAGGGCGCGTCCTTTGCGAGGCTCGAGAAGACGTCGGCGAGAAGCTTCGTGTGAAGGTCGAAGAAGGTGCCCGTGCACCATGCAATGCCGAAGACGCCGACAACGCCGATGAGGCCCGAACGGAAGACGGAGCCGGAGGCAAATTTTTCAGGCGGCACGCGGCAGAGGAGGATGATGAAGAAGGCCGTGGCGAGCATCACCATCTGGATGAGCGACGGGATCGGGAGCTGCGAGACCTTGCCCGCGGCTTCCCAGGCCGGACGAAGGCCGGGGATGGAGCCCATGCAGATCGAGACGAGAATGCCGATCAGAAAGATCGCCACAGCGCGGCGGGCGAAAGGCTTCTCCTCATACTTCTGCGTGGCGTTGACACCGGCGAGCCACTGGTAGTCGCCGTTCGCGAGACGGCGCTTGAATTCCGGATCGTCCTCAAGCTCGCAGCCGCGCCAGAAGACGGAGAGCGCCGTCACGAGGACCGTGAGAATGAAGGTCGGAACCGTGCAGGCGAGAATCTGCCAGAAGGCAATGCCCTGCATCGCCATGATGCCCACCATTGCAGCCATGGCGGCCGACATGGGAGAAGCCATCACCCCGATGCCGGCGCAGATGACGGATGCGGAAACCGCGCGCTCTGGACGAACCTTGGCTGACGCCGCCACTTCAGCCACCACCGGGTAGACCGCGAAGGCGACATAGGCCGTGCCGACCAGCATCACGAAGAAGGAACAGACGAGCGGCCCCACGAAGGTAATTGCGCGCGGCCACTTGCGAAGGAGCTTTTCCGCCCAGCGCACAAGCAGGTCGAGGCCGCCCGAGCCCTGAAGCACGGACGTGCAGGCGATCACCGCCGTAATGATGAGTAGGACCGAGACCGGAGGCGAACCCGGCTGAATGCCCATGCCGAGAACGAGAATGCAGACGCCGAGACCGCCCGCGGCGCCAAGGCCCACGCCGCCCAGTCTGCCGCCGATGGCGACGCAGACGAGCACGACCGCAAGCTGCAGCCAGAAAGAAAGATCCATTTCCATGGTGGTAAGAGGGAATTTCTGAATGAGAGAAGCGCTGTCCAAAACATCCAATGTGAACAGCGCACGGGAAACGGGCAGATTTTAGAGATGAATACATCGTTTTGACATGGCTTGCATCGGCACCTGAAGCAGTGAATTCCATTACCCATATTTGATGTACCGCCCGTGCATCTTCAGGGGCAGCAAATCACATCCGTCGTACCATTCACATCGCAAAAAATCTCTACTCCGAGACCTGAACCATGACAGAAATAACTGAAACCAAAAGTGCGAAGCTCGCGCGCTTCGTCGTCAATACGACCTATGACGACCTGCCCCGCCCGATTGCCGAAAAAGCCGTGAGGCACATCCTCGACAGCATCGGAGCGGGCATTGCGGGCGCAATTGCGCCCGAACCCCAGCTTCTTCTCAAAACCCTTCGGGAAGCGGGCGAAGGAAGAGCCTCCCTCTGGGGCGCCGGCGAAACGGTTTCCCCGCTGAACGCCGCGCTCATCAACGGCACGGCTTCTCACGCCTTCGAGCTTGACGACACGGGCGGGTGCGACCACTCGGGCGCCGTCGTCGTCCCGGCGGCCGTGGCGGCTGCCGAACTCTCCGGGCGCAAGGTGACGGGCCGGGAATTCATTACTGCCGTCGTTCTCGGCTACGACGTTGCCCGCCGCGCTCTTGAAGCCTGCGGCGCATATGAAGCGCATAACGGCGCAGGCTTCCATTCAACCGGCACGTGCGGCCCCTTCGGCGCCGCTGCGGCAGCCGCAAAAATTCTTGAGCTCGATGACCGCCAGACAGAGATGGCGCTCGGGCTCGCAAGCTCCTTTGCATCCGGGCTCTGGTCCTGCGTCCACGATGGAGCTCAGAATAAGCGCCTTCATGCCGGGCACGCCGCCTGGGGCGGCCTCATGAGCGCCGTCCTCGCGAGGCAGGGCTTCACCGGCCCATCCATGGTTTTTGAGGAAGTCTGGGGCGGCTTCAACAAGAGCTTTGCGCCCACGTCTTCCGACCCCGATGCGTGGTTGAGGGACCTCGGGACTAACTGGAAGCTCGCGCGCGTCTCCATCAAGCCCCACGCTTCCTGCCGGTCAACGCACTCTTCAATCGACGCGGTCGACAATCTGATGGCCAAGCACGGTTTCAAGGCTGATGAGATCAAGGAAATTCTCGTCATCATCAATCCATTCGTGCACGGCATGTGCGGCAAGTTTGCCATTCACCCGATGAACGCGGCGCAGCTTTCGATTCCCTACAGCGTCGCAGCCGACCTCGTGTTCGGTTCGGCAAGTCTCGCGTCCTTTGCAAGAAGCCGCCGCGAGGATCCGAGAGTTGCAGAGATGATGAAGCGAATCCGCTTTGAAATTGATCCCTCTCAGAAGGACGACGACGAACCCATCGTGCGGGTGACCCTTGCGGACGGCCGCAGCTGGGAGGAACGCGTCCCGATGCCCCTGGGTGCCCCCACGAATCCGGTGACCGACGAGGCACTCCTCAGAAAATTCCGGTCCGTAACGGAAATGGTGCTTTTTGAAGTGGATTCTGCCGAGCTCGCCCGCCGCCTGATGGCGCTCGACGAAGTGAATGACTTCCGCACAGAGATCGTGAGCCTTCTCGCAGCCGCCCCGAAGACGCGCGAGCGCTTCGCAGCCTAATCGACTCCATTTTCTGATGAAAGGCGGATTAGCCGGGCAGACCGGTTAATCCGCCCTCTTTTTCCGGACGGCGCAGAGAGCTCCCTCTCGTGTTAACGCTCTCTCAAACCATAAAAAACACCAACTCCAGCACAACCTTCCTTTGTCCTTCAAAACTAGTAAAGACTGACTTTTGGCGACAGCAAACTTGCAAATCAATTCTCCTTATTTGTCGACAATTGTCGGCAACTAACCTTCTTTTCGTAGAGAACCTCGGTTAGCTCATAAAACCCTCTATTCTTTGCCCGCCAGACCTTTACGCGCGCGGAACAAAACGCCCACAATCACGGCCGGTATTTTTCAACTTTCCTTCCGTGCGTCCGCATCCGCACACGCATTTTTCCGGAGTACTAAGAACATGTCTCTGAAGACCAAAGCCGTCTTTGCAGCCGCTTTCTTCTCTGCCGCCCTCGCCGCCGGCATCGCCAGCGCCGCGACCTACACGGTCGGCACGGGTGCGACCTACCGACCCTTCGAATACGAAACGCCCAATAAGGAGCTCGTCGGCTTCGACGTGGACCTCATGAAGGAAATCGCCAAGGCGGGCGGCTTCGAAGTTGAATTCATCAATACGCCGTGGGACGGCATCTTCGCCGGCCTCAACAACGGCGACCGCGACATCGTCATGTCGGGCATCACGATCACGGAGAAGCGCAAGGAAGCCGTCGACTTCTCGCATCCCTACTTCCTCGCCCACCAGCTCATCCTCACGAATTCGAACCTCAAGATTACGAGCCTGAAGGATCTGAAGGGCAAGCTCATTGCCGTGGTCAATGCGTCCGCCGGCGACATTGCCGCCTCGCAGGAATTCGGCAAGGCCTCGACCAACATCCGCCGCTTCGACAACACGCCCCTCGCGCTTGAAGAGCTCGCCAATGGCGGCGTCGACGCGATGATCGGCGACGTGGGCGTTCTGCAGTGGTACGTGAAGCAGAATCCTGAGAAGAAGTTCAACCAGTGCCGCGATCCGGGCTTTGCCGAACAATACTTCGGCATCGGCGTGAGAAAGGGCAACACGAAGGTCCTGAACGACGTGAACAACGGCCTCGAAAAGGCCATTTCCTCGGGCGCCTACAACAAGGTCTATCAGAAGTGGTTCGGCACGGACGCTCCGAAGCTTCCCCGCTGATCTGCCTGATCTGATTGCCTGAAGGGAAGGATTCCCCAAGCCGCCGAGGTTTTGAGAAGCGGCTCGCCTCCTTCCCTCCCCGCTCAAAAGCTTTTTCCAAACCACGTCGGCGTCCTCACAAGATGGACGCCGGCGCGTTTCTATAAACGGACCCTCAATGTTTGGTTTTCATTCCGACGTCATTGTTGAATACTGGCCGCTCTTCGTGCACGGCGCCTGGATGACCGTTCAGATCACCGTGATCTGCGTCTTCCTCGGCATGATTCTCGGCACGCTCCTCGGCATGGGGCGCCTCGCCTCCGCGCGCTACGAACCCGCAAAGTCGTTCCTTCATTTCGGCGTGCGCTGGCCGATCGCGGTCTACGTGAGCTTCTTTCGCGGAACGCCACTCTTCGTGCAGATCTTCCTCATGCACTTCGCGGTGCTCCCGATCTTCATTCATCCGGTCGACGGCCTTCTGATCGACGGTGCGCTTGCGCGTGAAATCCGCGCCAACTACGGCGCCATGCTCGCCGGCATCTGCGCGATCACTTTGAATTCCGGCGCCTACATGTGCGAAATCTTCCGCGCCGGCATCCAGTCCCTCGACAAGGGGCAGATGGAGTCCGCCCGCTCGCTCGGCATGACCTACTTCCAGGCGATGCGCAAGATCATCCTGCCGCAGGCCTTCCGCCGGATGCTCCCGGCGCTCGGCAACAACGCGATCGCCATTCTGAAGGATTCGTCCCTCGTCTCTGCGATCGGTCTCGCCGAACTCGCCTACGCCGCCCGTACGGTGGCCGGCGCCTCCGCCCGCTACTGGGAGCCCTACATTACGATTTCCTGCGTCTACTGGGTGATGACGCTTCTTCTCGCCTGGGGCATCCGCCGCCTTGAAGCGAGGCTCGGTCGCGGCGACAACGGTCTTGGGAGCACGTCATGAGTGAAGAAAACAAAAACGCCATCGTCGAGATTCAGAACCTGAAGAAGGCCTTCGGCGATCACGTGGTCTTGGACGGCATCAACCTTTCCGTCCGTCCGGGCGAAAAGGTCGTGGTCCTCGGTCCCTCGGGGTCGGGCAAGTCCACGATGCTCCGCTGCATCAACGAGCTCGAGGTTCCGACCTCGGGCAAGATCTTCGTGAACGGCGTCGAGGTGACGAACCCGAAGACGAATCTCAACAAGGTGCGCGAACATCTCGGCATGGTCTTCCAGCGCTTCAACCTCTGGCCCCACAAGACGGTCGTTGAAAACGTGATGCTCGCGCAGCAGATCGTTCTCAAGGTCGCCGAGGAACCGGCCCGCAGAAAGGCCCTTGAGCTCCTCAAAAGCGTCGGGCTCCTTGAAAAGGCGAACGACTATCCGGCGAGCCTCTCAGGCGGCCAGCAGCAGCGCGTCGCGATTGCCCGCGCGCTCGCAATGGAGCCCAAGGTGATGCTCTTTGACGAACCCACCTCGGCGCTCGACCCCGAACTCGTGGGCGAAGTGCTCTCCGTCATGAAGCGCCTCGCCGACTCCGGCATGACGATGATCGTCGTCACGCACGAAATCGGCTTCGCGCGCGAAGTCGCCGACCGCGTGGTCTTCATGGACGGCGGCCGCATCGTCGAAGAGGGCTCTCCCGAAGAGATCCTCGTGGCGCCGAAGGAAGAGCGCACGAAATCCTTCCTCGCGCGCGTTCTTTGATAAAAGCTATTCAACAAATCGATATTTCCTATCAGCCCGCGGAAATGCCTCTTCGGCTCCGCGGGCTTTTCTTTGACTGTAACTCCCGCAAGGCTCGTATACATTGGGACGGCGCCGTCCTCAGTCCATTTTTCCTCAGGAAAGGCTTGAATTCAGTAGTCTTTGCTTTCGTTTTCGTTGTCCTTCTCATCCAAAGGAATGATGACTTACGGCTTCCCTTCGCTTAGAGTAAGGAATGCTCGAAATCGAGGGCTTCCCCCTAGGGAAGTACCCCATGAACCCGACCGACAGAGGATCTCTTCACCCGCCATGACTACCGGCCGCATTCATTCTTACGAAACATTCGGATCCGTCGACGGACCAGGAGTGCGGTTCGTCGTCTTCGTGCAGGGCTGCCGGATGCGCTGCGTCTACTGCCACAATCCGGATACCTGGCGCATTCAGACGGGGCGAATTGTTTCGCCCGATGAAGTCCTCGAACGGGCGCTCCGCTACCGTCCTTACTGGGGCGAAAAGGGCGGCATTACCGTGAGCGGCGGGGAGCCCTTGCTGCAGATGGAGTTCGTGACGGAGCTTTTTGAGAAAGCGAAGCGCGCGGGCGTCTCGACCACGATCGACACGAGCGGACTGCCCTTTACGCGCGACCCTGAAAATCTCGCCGGGTTCGAGCGCCTGATGGCCGTCACCGACCTCGTGCTTCTCGACATCAAGCACATCCGCCCCGACGCCCACAAAAAGCTCACGGGCTTCACGAACGAAACCATTCTCGACTTCGCGCGCTATCTCTCGGAAAAGAAGAAGCCCGTCTGGATCCGGCACGTGCTCGTGCCCGACTGGACGGACGAGGATGAGGCTCTGAAGGCCCTCTCCGGCTTCATTCAGACGCTCGACAACGTCGAGCGCGTCGAGGTTCTTCCCTTTCACAGCTTTGCCGAACCCAAGTGGGAGGCGCTCGGCATTCCCTGCCGCACGAAGGGCCTCCCGCCCCCGTCGAAGGAACGCATCCTCAATGCCGAGCGCATTCTCGGATGCGCGGCAAAAAGCCTTTGAACACCAGTACCGATTTCCCCAGTTTTTTAATTTCTCTTTTTAATTCATAGGAGTTCCACCATGACTGAAGCCTGGCGCACCTTTACGGGCACGCACTGGAAGCGCGACATAAACGTCCGCGACTTCATTCAGAACAACTACACCCCTTATGCGGGCGGAAGCGACTTCCTCGCGGGCCCCACGGAAGCAACGCAGAAGCTCTGGGGACGACTCTCCGAACTCCAGAAGGAAGAACGCGCGAAGGGCGGCGTCCTCGATATGGAGACCGAAATCGTCTCCTCGATCACGGCCTACCCGGCGGCCTACATTGATCCGGAGCTCAAGGACCTCGAGAAGGTGGTGGGCATCCAGACCGACAAGCCCCTGAAGCGCGCCTTCATGCCCTACGGCGGCATCCGCATGGCTCAGGAAGCCTGCCGCACCTACGGGTACGAACCCAACGCGAAGTTCGATCAGATCTTCAACGAATACCGCAAGACGCACAATCAGGGCGTCTACGACGCCTATACGCCCGAAATGCGTGCGGCGCGAAAAAATAAGATCATCACGGGGCTGCCCGACACCTACGGGCGCGGCCGCATCGTGGGCGACTACCGCCGCGTCGCGCTCTACGGCATCGACCATCTGATCGCTGAAAAGAAGCGCGATCTGAAGAACTGCGGCTGCGGGATGATGAGCGACGAAGTCATCCGCCAGCGCGAGGAAATCAGCGAACAGATCCGCGCCCTCATGGCGATGAAGGAGCTCGCGAAGAGCTACGGATTCGACATCTCAAAGCCCGCGGTGAACGCCCGCGAAGCCGTGCAGTGGCTCTACTTCGGCTACCTCGCCGCCATCCGCACGCAGAACGGCGCCGCGATGTCGGTGGGCCGCATCTCGACCTTCCTCGACATCTATCTCGAGCGCGACCTGAAGGAAGGGACGCTCACGGAAACCGAAGCCCAGGAACTCATCGACCACCTCGTCATGAAGTTCCGCATGGTGAAGTTCGCCCGCATTCCGGAATACAACCAGCTCTTCTCGGGCGACCCGGTCTGGGCGACGCTTGAGATGGCGGGCATCGGTATGGACGGCCGCCCGATGGTGACGAAGACGGACTTCCGCTTCCTCCATACCCTCGAAAACATGGATCCGGCCCCCGAACCCAACCTGACGGTGCTCTACACCAAGGCCCTTCCGGAAGCCTTCCGCCGCTATGCCGCAAAGATCTCCTGCCTCACCTCGAGCGTCCAGTACGAGAACGACGACGTCATGCGTCCGGTCTGGGGCGACGACTACTCGATCTGCTGCTGCGTCTCGGCGACGGAAACCGGCAAGGAAATGCAGTTCTTCGGCGCCCGCGCGAACCTCGCCAAGTGCATGCTCTACGCCATCAACGGCGGCGTCGACGAAAAGTCGGGCGCCCAGGTGGGTCCGGCCTATCGTCCGATCACGTCTGAATTCCTCGACTACGACGAGGTCATGGCGCGCTTCGACCCCATGATGGAGTGGCTTGCCGGCATTTACGTGAATACGCTCAACCTCATTCACTACATGCACGACAAGTACTTCTACGAAGCCGCCGAGCTCGCGCTCATCGATACCGACGTCCGCCGCACGTTCGCGACAGGCATCGCCGGCTTCTCGCACGTCGTCGACTCCCTCTGCGCCATCAAGTACGCGAAGGTGAAGCCCATCCGCAACGACAAGGGCGTCGCGGTCGACTTCGAGGTCGAGGGCGACTTCCCGCGCTACGGCAACGACGACGAGCGCGCGGACGAACTTGCCGTGTGGCTTCTCAGAACCTTCATTGAAAAGGTTCGCCACTACCCGACCTACCGCCATTCCGAACCCACGACCTCGATCCTCACGATCACGTCGAACGTGGTCTACGGGAAGGCCACGGGGTCGCTCCCGGACGGCAGAAAGGCGGGCGAACCGCTCTCGCCCGGCGCGAACCCGAGCTACGGCGCGGAAAAGAACGGCCTTCTGGCGTCGCTCAATTCCGTCGCGAAGCTCCCCTACGAGTATGCGCTCGACGGCATTTCCAACACCCAGACGATCAGCCCAGACGCGCTCGGCCATTCGCTTGACGAACGCGCTGAAAACCTGGTCTCCGTGATGGACGGCTATTTCGCCCAGGGCGCGCACCATCTGAACGTCAATGTCTTCGGCACCGACAAGCTCATTGATGCGATGGAGCATCCCGAGAAGCCCGAATACGCGAACTTCACGATCCGCGTCTCGGGCTACGCGGTGAAGTTCATCGACCTCACGCGCGAGCAGCAGCTCGACGTGATTGCGCGCACCTGCCACCGCCAGATGTAATCAACGCCTTCCTTTGATTGAATTGCGCAACTTTTTGACGTAATTGGAGCGGGCCGGAATCCTTCCGGCCCGTTATTCTTTTCTGCATCATGAAAAGAATGCCTTCCTCCCGTCCTCTGCTCTCCCGGCGCCGACTTTTAGGCGGCGCCCTTGTCCTCGCAGCCCTTCCGCTTACGGCGTCGCTCGCCTCCTGCGCGACGTCGCCGAGGGCGGAAGTCGCCGGTGTTCAGCCCCTGGGGCAGACGTCCTTCGCTGCCTACGCAGCCGAAACCCGCGCCTGGGTGAATGCCCGCCGGAAGTTCGTATCCGACGACCCTGCGGCGGAACTTCGCTGGAACACGCCCTCGGAAACCCTTCCCTTGGGCGGCGCCGTCGGCACCCGCGGCATTCTTCTCATTCACGGCCTCGGCGACTCGCCCTGGAGCTTCGTTGATCAGGCTCGCACCTACGCAAATGCCGGCTGGCTCGTGCGGACGGTGCTTCTTCCGGGCTGCGGCACGCGGCCGGAAGACATGCTCGAACCCACGGCGGACGACTGGCGCCGGGTGGTGCGCGAGCAGGCCGAAATCCTTGACAGGGACCTGAAGACGCTCCATCCGGGAGAGAAAACGGAAGTCTGGCTCGGGGGCTTCTCGACGGGCTGCAATCTCGCGATTGAATTCGCTTCCCGCCATGAATGGATCTCGGGGCTCGTTCTCTTTTCTCCCGCGGTGGAGGTGCGCACGCATCTCGCCTTCATGGCGCCGATTCTCGCGCCCTTCATCAACTGGCTGAGGGAACCCGAGGATTCCATGATGGGCGGACAAACGCCCTTCAGATACACGATCGTTCCCGTTCAGGCGCTTGCCGCCTTCGTCGACACGATGCGAAGCGCCGAAGCCGCACTCCTGCGGAAGCCCTTTGACCGCCCTGCCGTCATCATGATGAGCGAGCACGACTCGGTCGTGAATACGCAGGCGCTTCTGGAAACATTCCCGAAGCGCTTCACGAACCCGCGAACGCGCATTCTCTGGTACGGGAGTCAATCGACCGCGTCGGAGCTCTCCGGCAACGACCCGCGGGTCGTCGTGAGAAGCGACTATCTTCCGGATGAAAACATCACGAGCTTCTCGCACATGGGGCTTCTCTATTCGCCGGAGAACCCCCAGTACGGAAAGGAGGGCCTGAACCGCCTCTGCCGGCTGGGCGATGACCGCACTTCCACCACCACCTGCCGCGGGATCCCCGCAAAGGACATCCATTACGGCGCCTGGGGCGATAAGAAGCGTACCGGAGTGACTGCTCGCCTGACGTTCAACCCCTGGTTTACGGATCAGGAGAAGGACATCCTCTCTGTGATGAACGGTTAGAAGTCGTCCCGCGTGAGGACTTCCTTTTCAACCGTATGCCTTTCGATCACCGCCCAGTCAGGCTCGAACCCCGTGCCCGGACGTTCGGACGCGGTGATATGAGCCTCACAGTCGATGAAGGTCGAGGGCGTCACCAGGTCGTCGGCGTAGTAGCGGTCTGACGACGGAATGTCGTTCGGGTAGACGTAGTTGGGAAGGGTCGCGACGGCAATGTTGTGCCCGCGGGCGACCCCCGCATCCACCATCCCGCCGCACCAGCAGCCGACGTCATGGCGGGCGGCAAATTCCTGAATGCGGCGCGCTTCCGTGAGGCCGCCCACGCGCGCCACCTTGATGTTGATGACCCGGCAGCTTCCGAGCTCAATCGCGCGCCTTGCGTCGTCGACCGAGTCGACGCTTTCGTCAAGGCACACGGGCGTGCGGATCGCCGCCTGCAGATGACGATGGTCGACGATGTCGTCGCTCGCGAGCGGCTGCTCGATCATGAGGAGATCAAGCTCGTCCATCGCGCGGAAGGTGTCGATGTCGTCGAGCGTATAGGCCGAATTCGCGTCCGCCATCAGCATGATATTGCCGAATTCGCGCCTTGCCGCGCGCAGGTATTCGAGGTCGTAGCCGGGCGCAATCTTGCATTTGACGCGCCGGTAGCCCTGAGCAAGATACTTTTCGATGGTCCTGAGGAGTTCCGCCGGCGACTTTTCAATGCCGAGCGATACGCCGGACTCAATCACATTCTTGGTGCCGCCGAGCGCGCGCCACTCCGGAATGCCCTCTTCGCGGCTCCAGAGGTCCCAGAGCGCGCAGTCGACCGCGGACCTCGCCATGCGGTTTCTGCGGATCCACGCCGTCTGATCGAAAAACGCCTCGGGCGACGCAATCTCTTCCGCCCGGAGAAGTTCGGAGAGGAGAAATTCACGGATCACATAGCGCGCGCCCACCGTCGTCTCTTCGTTGTACCAGGGACGCATGAAGGCCGAGCATTCGCCGAGCCCGAGACGCCCTTCGGCGTCATAGAGCTCCACGAGGAGAAAGTCCTTGACGACGGTCGTGCCGAAGCTCGTGCGGAAGCCCGTCTTGAAGGGGAGCTTCATCTGACGGATGACGGCCTTTTCAATGCGCATGGAAGATGTGTCCTTATGGTCCGAAGAAATAGCGGGGATTCAAAAGCGAAGCATCCGATTACCACGAGGGAACGATCGAACCCTTGTAGGTCTTCTCGATGAAGGCCTTGATCTCAGGCGAGCGGAAGGATTCAACCGCCTTCAGATAAGCCGGATCCTTTTCCGTGCCCTTCCTCGCCGCAATGATGTTGACGTAGGGGCTCGTTTCGGTCGATTCAACGAAGATCGAATCCTTCTGGCTGTTGAGGCCCGCGCTGATCGCGTAGCCCGCATTGATGATCGCGACGTCCGTGTCGTCAAGCGACCGCGGCAGAAGCGCGGCTTCAAGCTCCACGAGCTTGATTCCCTTCGGGTTCGCGACGATGTCGTTGGGCGTCAATTTCGTCGTCGAAACGCCTTCCTTCAGCTTGATCCACCCGAGGCGCGAGAGCTCATAGAGCGCGCGGCCTTCGTTCGTCGGGTCGTTCGGCACCGTCACGGTGGCGCCGTCAGGCACCTCGTTCACGCTCTTCCAGCGCTTCGAGTAGCCCGCGATCGGCGCGAGATAGGTCTTCGCGATCGCGACGAGATCGGTATTGTTCTTGGCGTTGAAGTTGACGAGATAGGGCTCGTGCTGGAAGGCGTTGAGGTCGATGTCGCCCTGAGCGAGCGCGGTGTCGACCGCAATGTAGTCGCCGAAGGTCTTCACGTGAATGGTGAGGCCCTTCTTCGCGGCAACGATCGCGACCTGTTCGGCGATCTCTTCAGAAGACCCGGCGGTCACGCCGAGCGTGATTTCCTTCTTTTCCGGAGCCGCGCCGCCTGCGGCGTCCCCGGCCTTGTCCCCGCACCCGGCGAGAAGCGCCGAGGCAAAGAGAATGGATAGCGTTGAACCAATCAGTGTGCGCCGCTGCATGGGAATCTCCTTGAACCAGATAATGGAAGTTCGTGATTGATTCATTGATTATGGATGGAGCGGAGGGCTTCCACTGCGGGGAAGCCGCTCAGGTATTACAACCAAGATCAGATCTTCAGTCGATTTTTCCTTCTCTGCGGGCCCTTCAATTCGCCTTTCCGATGCTTTTCTGCGCCATTTTTCGACGCAGGAGCCCTTACCATGAAACCTGTGAGAGAAATAAAGGAGGCTTCAATGAGAAAGCAGAGTCCCGTCGGCAAGGCGCTCGAGCGCATCGTGTTCAACCCGGAAGATCTCAGAATTTCGGTTTACGGCGTCGCGGACGGCATCGCACGGTTGTCGAAGGCGGGCGCCGCGGAGAAGGATATTCTCGTCTTTATCGAAAGCGCTTTGCCGGAGAAGCTTGTGTCAGAGAAAAGCAAAGCGGTTCGCTCGGCTGCGGCTGTCGCTCAAGAAGCCTTCCGGGAGAAGACCGACCTTGTGTCCGTTGACTTTGAGAAGGCGGGAAAACTTTCTCTCGCCGCCCGCGCGGCGCTTTGTCTCCTTCGGTACGAGTCGCTTCAGGACGAGCTCGACGCCGCGCGAAGAAACGGCATGGCTGAAGCCTGGAAGGAGCGCTATCACGCAGAGGTGCTGAAGCTCCGCGAGGAAGCGCTGATGCTTCCCTTCGATCTTCCGCTCGATTTCGCCGCCCTTCGTCCTCAGGGGGAACGCCTTCCCCGAATCTGGAAAATTGCCGTCACGGAGGGCAGCAGTGAAGACCTCGAACTTGCGCTCGGCATCGCCGAACTCTACGGCGCCCTGGTGCTCAGGGGCGACTGCGACATGAATGCCGGCGGGAAGCCTCTCTTCAAGGCGTCTTCCACCACGGTGCTTATCCGCAGCGACGTTCTTTCTCCGGAGGCGCTTGAAACCCTGATGCTCACGATCGGCATTGCCGCCCGGGGGCTTCTCGCCGTTTCCCCTGTCGACGGGATCTCTCCCGTCGCAGCGGCTGAGCTCAGGCTCTTTCCATGGAAAACACGGCTGCTTCCAAAAGAAGAATATAAAGGCGATGACGCGGACGACGACAAAGAGGAGGAAGACCCGGATGCGCCGTTTTCGGGGAGCCCCACGGAAAGGCTCAATCACGACCCGTTAACGAATCCGATTCGAATGGAGCTCATCGATCCGGCAAAGTTTGATGCGAAGCCGAGCCTCATGAGGCGCTTCACAGGTCCCGGCTACCTTGCACTGAAGATCGGGTTGAATCTCTACCTTGACGAAAAATCCGGCTTCTGGCCGAGCGTCAACCGCTTGCTTAAAGAATAAGCCGCGCCGCGAAAAATAATCTTCGCAGCGCGGCCCAGAGTCCTCAAAGAAGTATCCCGGAGGAGGATTCTCGAGAGCGTCGGTTACTTCGCGGCTTCAGCTGCAGCCTTGCCGGCAATGCGGCCGAAGACGATGATGTCCGTGTAGGCATTGCCGCCGAGGCGGTTCGTGCCGTGCGTGACGCCCGTCACTTCGCCCGCAGCCCAGAGGCCCGGAATCACCTTGCCGTCAGCCGTGAGGGCTTCGGCCTTCTCGTTGATCCGCACGCCGCCCATGGTGTGGTGCACCGAGGGAACGGCCTTGATGACGTAGTACTTGCCCTGACTCATGTCGACCAAGCCCGCACGATGGTGGAAGTCCTTGTCGTTGCCTTTGCCCGCCATGGAGGTGACGCGGTCAACCGTGCCCTTCAGCGAGTCGTACGGGATCTTCGTGAAGTCGGCGATGCACTTCAGGTCATCGCAGGTGGCCATGATGCCCTGCTTCGTGAAGGCATCGTATTCCGTCGGGTGTTCCTTGACGGTGTTCGACACTGCGCCGATCTTGTCGTTCCAGAGCACCCAGCAGTAGTTGCCCGTCTGCGCGAGGATGGCTTCGGAGAGGACGTCGCGGCGGCCGAGCTCCTCGACGAAGCGCTTCCCTTCCTGGTTCAGCATAATGGCGCCGTCAAAGCGCGCATCCGCGATCAGCTCGATCACGCCCGAAATCGGGTCGCAGATCGGGTAGGTCTGGATGTACTGCATGTTGACGAGCTCGGCGCCCGCACGCTGAGCCATGTAGAGGGCTTCACCCGTGGTGCCCGGAGCATCGGTCGTCTTGAAGCGCGAGTCGATCTTCGGGTTGTAGTGCTCGACCATCTTCGGGTTCGCGCCGAAGCCGCCGGTTGCAAGAACCACGCCGCCCTTCGCATTGAAGGTGTATTCGGCGCCGTCCATCGTGGCCTTGACGCCCACAACGCGGCCGTCCTTATCCTTGACGAGCTCCTCGGCCTTCATGTTGGTGATGACCGGGATCCCGAGTTCGTCGGCCTTCGCCTGGAACTTCGAAATGAATTCCGTGCCGGTATGGCCCACCGGAATCAGAGCGCGCTTGCGGCTGTGGCCGCCGAAGAAGAAGAGGTTGTCGGGCTCGAAGCGAACGCCCAGATAGTCGCGGCACCAGAGCGCAGCGTCGAGGGCATTGCCCGTCATGACGTTGATCACCTTCATGTCGCCCTTCTTGTCGCCGCCGAGGTACGTGTCCTTCGCGTGGAGTTCAGGCGAATCGTCCGTGATGCCGAGAACGGGCTGAACCCAGTTCTTCGCGGCATTCATTTCTGCGCCCGAAATGAGGGAGTTGCCGCCGACGGCAGGCATCTTTTCAAGGAGCACGACGGAGGCGCCCGCGTTCTTGGCTTCAATGGCCGCGGAGAAGCCCGCACCGCCCGCGCCGATCACGACGACGTCATAGGTCGCGTTCTTCGGGAGATCCTTTGCGATTTTCTTGATCGCCTTCTGGTCGGCCTTGCCGAGCGTCACGCCTGCCTTCTTGGCCGCATCGGCAACAGCGTCAAGAAGCCCCTTCGACGTGAAGGTGGCGCCGGAGATCACATCAATGTCGACGGAATTCGTCGCCTGAATGTGATCCTTCAGATCCGTATAGACCTTCTTCGCGAGAACCGGGTTTTCCTGTTCCTTGACGACCTTGATGTTCTGGATCTTCCCGTTATCGAAAGTGACGGCAACGGTCACGTCGCCGTGCTTGCCTACACCGGTGCCTTCGGTCGTCACCGGAGCAGCGGAAGCCGCAGCGGCAAAGATCGAGCAGACGATGCCGGCGATAAGCTGAATTTTCATATGTCTCTCCTTGATCGAGTGGTCCGACTCCCGGAGTCGGGCCGGTAGAGCCGTGCCTGATTGTGTACGTCGAAAAAAGGCATGCTTCCCTCTTCGCGGAAATGCGGCATGGCCTTATGTCTTCCTTATAGCCCTTCGTCGTGAGAATCGGGAAAATCCCGCTATTTTCTTGAGAGAGATCAATGAATTGGGAGCCTTGAATGCGTGAAAACCCGAAGTTTGCGGAAAGAATTTCGCCTTCCATTCCTTCGATCGAAGGGCGCTGCTATTGGAGTGAAATCTCTCCGCAGCGCGTAAATAGGTCCTACATGTCCTCCATGCCGCAAGCTTCGTAACGAACGTCGTATTTGCGGTATTCAGGATTCTGCGAGAGGAACGCAAACGACTTTTGCTTCAGAAGATCCAGGTCGACATTCGATTTGCGGCGCTTGACCTCTCCAAAAAGAACCTCTTTGTCAAAGGGGTTGACCGCCACAATGTCGATTTCATTCTCTCCTTTCCCAGAGGCATCCCACCAGGGCCCGACTTCCGTAAAGTTGCCGCTTTCCCAAAGCTTTGTCCGGAACCAGCGCTCAAGCACGTGGCGGCCGGTGTAATCAGGCAATTCGTCGAGAATTTTTCTTTCCAGTCGGGCGGTGCTGCCCTGCTGGATCAGACCCAGATTCGGATAAATGAATCGGAACCAGAAATGCAGGTAGTCGTCAGCCATCGCGAAGCGAAAGTTCCTTGCGTTCTTCTGTCTTCCAACCGGATTCTCCCGCTTGATGAGATGGAAGTAGTCCTCGAGCTTAAAAAGCTGTCCGCTGATATCCGACGGGAAGGCTGAAACCAGCTCCTGACGCTTCGTTTTTCCTGCTGCGATTTGCTCCAGAATGCCGAAGTAAACACTGTAGTCCCTGCGAAATTCCGTTCTGAGCAGAATATCGCCCTCAGTCGTAAAGAACGAATCCGGCTCTATTACGTACGAAATCATCTCCTCAATAGTAAATTTCCGGGCTTCCATCAAAAGTTCAAGATACTTGGGAACACCGCCCGCCAGGGTATAGAGCGTCAGAAGCTCTTCCGGACGCCAGTCGGCGTGGTAGTCCGTGAGAATCCTTTTGATGACGTCCGTCGGAAAAGGCTGAAGAATGAGCTTCGCGCTCGCACGTCCGAAAAGCGGGGCGTTCGTACCTTCCGTGATCTCCCTCATCGCGCTCGCCACCGAGCCCGTGAGAACCAGGAGCATCCTGGAATGCTTTCTCCATTTGTCCCAAAGGCGCTGCAGGTCGCTCATGAAGGACGGAGCCACGGAAGCACAATTCTGAAATTCATCGATCACGAGCACCAGAGGCGTGCTGGTTGAGTGCTGAAGCAGAAATTCCATCAGTTCCGCAAACGATGCAAACCTGACCGGAAGCCCATCCATCCCTAGAAGCCCTGCGTTGTCCCGCCAGAAGGCTTCAAGATTGGCTGCCTCGGTCTTTTCATTGCTGATGAAGAAGAAGAGATACTTCAAATACGACTCAGAAAATGCGCGGTTGCAGAGCGTCGTCTTCCCGATGCGTCGGCGGCCGGTCAGGACCAGCATTTGACTGCAGTCGCGGGCAACCTGCTCCGACATCTTCGACAAGGCTTCAAGCTCACGCTCGCGGTCATAGAAGGGGAAAGGCATTGTTCGCTGAAACTCAAAAAAATTATGGCTGTAAGCTTATGTTCGTAAGCTTACAGCCATAATTAAATTTTGTCCATAAAGAACAATTATCTAGTTTAACATGACCTTTATGGTCAGTTGCGAATCTTCCAGCCTTTCGTGAGGAGTAGCACCGCCAGCGCCATTGCCGCAAGCGCCGTGACGCCGACAATCACGAGGCTCCCCCAGGGATTGATGTCGCCGGTGCCGAAAAAGCCCGACCGGAAGCCGTCGACGAGATAGAAGAAGGGATTGAGTTTGCTCGCCGCCTGCCACACGGGCGGGAGCGACTCGACGGAATAGAAGACGCCCGAGAGGAAGGTGAGCGGCATCACCACGAAATTCATCACCGCTCCCATCTGGTCGTACTTCTCAGCCCAGAGCGCGGTAATGAGGCCGAGCGAGGCCATGATCATTGAGCCGAAGAACGCAAAGGAGAGAATGAGGAGCGGCTCCTTCACCGGAGGCGCCGCCCAGAGCGCGCAGAAGAGGTAAAGCCCCGCACCCGCGAGCATCGAGCGCACGAAGCTCGCGCAGATGTAGGCGGCGGCAACAGCCGGTCCCGGAATGGAGGGGAGCAGGATGAAGACGAGGTTTCCGGAGATCTTCGACTGAATGAAGGAGCTTGCCGTATTGGAGAAGGCATTCTGGAGCACCGTCATCATGATGAGGCCCGGAATGATGAAGGCCGTGTAGGAGACGCCTTCATAAACCGGAAGGTGCTTTGAGAGCGCCTCGCCGAAGACGACGAGATAGAGCCCGCCCGTGAGCACGGGCGCCAGAATGGTGTGAAGCCACACCTTCATGAAGCGGACGACTTCCTTCAAAAAGAGCGTGCGAAACGGTATCCACATTTGATCAGGCTCCCGTGAGCGCAAGGAACACATCCTCGAGATCGGGCTGCCCGACCGTGAGGTTTTCAATTCGAACGCCGGCGGCGCGAAGCGCCTCGAGTTTTGCAAGGGCATCATCAGCGTCGGTGAGCCTCAGGGCAATGTCAGCGCCATGCCGCCGCATGAGGTCGCCCTCGAGCGACTTTGGCAGCTCCCCCTCAACGATCCTGCAGCGAAGCACCCGTCCGTCAAAGCGCGAGAGGAGCGCTTCCGTGCGGTCGAGGGCCGCCACCTCGCCCTTCTTCATGATGGCGATCCGCCCGCAAAGAGACTGCGCTTCGGCGAGGTAGTGCGTGGTGAGAATGATCGTCCGGCCTTCGCCATGGAGCCGCCCGATGAAGTCCCAGAGGTGCTCCCGAAGTTCAACGTCGACGCCCGCCGTCGGTTCGTCAAGCACGATCACGGGAGGCTTGTGAACGAGCGCCTGAGCAACGAGGACGCGCCGCTTCATGCCGCCCGAGAGAGCACGCATGGAGGCGTCCGCTTTGTCTGAGAGCCCGAGGTTCGAGAGGATCTCGTCGATCCAGTCGTCGTTATGGCGGATGCCCCAGTATCCCGACTGAAAGCGAAGCGTCTCCCGGACGGTAAGGAAGGGATCAAACGTGATTTCCTGCGGCACGATGCCGAGCGAGAGAGACGCCGCACGGCGGTTTTCGCGCACGTCCATGCCTCTCACGAAGATCCTTCCGCCCGTCGGGGTAGCAAGCCCCGCAAGGCACGTGATCAGCGTAGTCTTCCCGGCGCCGTTGGGTCCGAGAAGGCCGAAGAATTCGCCTTCCTCGACATCAAAGCTCACGCCCCGGAGCGCCTGCGTTCCGGAAGCGTAGCGTTTCTGAACGGCATCAAACCGCACGGCAGGGACGCTCACTTTGGGGTTCCTTTCCTTTGTGGAGTATCGGAAAACTGAATCTGACGGTTCAGATCATTAGAAATTGACGCCGAAGACGCTGCGGAAGATTTCCGCGCCCTTCGCGAGATCCAGACGGTCGGGGTGGGTTTCGCTTTCGCGGCGCTTTTCCGCGCGCTCCGGACTCACGACGCCGCCCATGAGCTTCGTCATCTTTTCAAACTGTGCGGGATCGATGCGGCCGCGGCAGATGAAGGTCTGCGCGAGCGTATTGTTCTTTCCTGCGGCAACCAGGCCTTCGGCCGTGCGCTTCATCCAGGCCTGGGAGTCCGGATCGTTCACGTCGCTTCCCATCGTGGCGAAGCACCCGATGGTCTTTCCCTCAAAGCGCGGGGCAATGGCGCGCATGTCGGCAGGCGCCTCCTCGAGGTCGCGCCAGTAGCCGAGAAGAACGGGATTGAAGGGCGTGAGATCTCCGGGCAGTTCGGAAGGCTTCACGAGAAGCGCTCCGGGGAGCGCGTCCGCGATCGCATGGCCGAGGATCATGGTGTTGCCCGTACGGGAACTGATGACGATAAGGGGTCTTGTTTTCTGCATTTTTCATCTGCACCGGACTTTCTTGTCGTCCGGTGCATTACCTGGAAGCTTTGTGGGGAAAGAAAATAGTCGGAAGGCGTCGGCCCGTCAGGCGATCTTCGGGACAGGTGCGCCCAGGCTCCGCTCCTCATGGGCCTTTGCGACCTCAAGGAGCCGCTCGGCTATGGCATCCGAGATCACGTGTTCGAGTTCGCAGGCAATTTTCTCCGACATGGCCTCATCGAGCTCAAGCACCGTGCGGCTGAAGTGCTTCACCGCCTGATAGCGGCGCACGATCCCTTCAGCAACGGCTCGGCCTTTTTCGGTGAGGCGGATCGGACTATAGGGCTCGTACGTGATGAAGCCTTCTGCTCTCAGTTCGCGGAAGGTGAGCGCAACGGTCGAGCGCGTCACGCCGAGCTGCTCGGTAATCCGGCAGGCCCTCGCATGACCCTTGTCCTCTTCCTCAAGATAGATGTACTTGAGGTAGTTCTGACGCGTGGGCGTCGTCGGGGAGTCTTTTTCGGAGCCCCTGGCAGAACGGCTCCGCACTTTCTGAATCTCATCCGACATGCGTTCTTATCTCCGGGTTTTTACTCTCTTTTTCGATTCTGCCCGAAGACAGAGCGCGCCGTCCCTCATTGATGCTCATTGACAGTGGGTGACGACTGAAACAATGTTTGACATTTCTAACATTATACCGATATACTCGCGCCGTTGAGAAGTATTCTCATTTTTATTTCGATTACGCTTCTCAGAAATATTTACTTTTCGCTTTGAGACACCTCCATCCCAAGGGTTTCCAGGAGCGAACCACCCCGCGAGCGGTCAGTCATGATGAATCATCCTTCCGGTGCATCCGCCAAGGCGCCCTCCACCTTTGAGGCTGGAGCGCGAGAAATGAATGAAGCGGTGAAATCCCGTGCACCCGAAGCCTTCTTCGCGAACGCCGAAGATCCCCTTCACAATGCCTTCAAGGCGAAAGCCGCCATTCATTCGGGACCGGGCGGAATGCCTCTTCTCGGAGAAGATGCGAGAAAGCGCCTTCTTGAACTTGCCGACACCCCCCGCACCGCGAAGTCCCTCGCCTACATCCACGTTCCTTTCTGCGAAACGCGGTGCCTCTACTGCATGTTCTATCAGAACCCCTTCAAGGAAGAGGCGGTCCATGAATATGCGAAGAAGCTCGTGCGCGAAATCGAGATGTGGTCGGACAAGGCTTCTCAGAACGCCTATCCCGTCCATGCCGTCTATTTCGGCGGCGGCACGCCGACCGCGTTTTCGCCCGACGACCTCCGGCTCGTTCTCGGCGCCCTGAAGAAGTACCTCCCGCTCGCGAACGACTGCGAAATCACGCTCGAAGGCCGAATTCACAACTTCGGCGACGACAAGATGGAAGCGGCGCTTGAAGGGGGCGTCAACCGCTTCTCGCTGGGCGTCCAGACCTTCAACAGCCAGGTCCGTCAGTCCGTGCAGCGCGTCGACGACCGCGAAACGATTCTGAAGCGCCTCGACAAGCTTTGCTCCTACGACAACGCCGCGGTCGTGCTCGACCTGATCTACGGCTTCCCCGGCCAAACGATGGATGTCTGGAACGACGACCTCAAAACTGCGGCAAGCCTCCCGCTTGACGGCATCGACTGCTATCAGCTCAACGTCTTTGAAAAGTCGCCGCTCGCCCGCTACATCGCGAACGGCAAGCTCCCCGCTGCCGCCGATCAGGCGCAGAAGGCGGACATGTTCGCGCGCTCCGTCGAATACCTCACGGGAGAGAACTGGCGCCGGCTTTCCAACAACCACTGGGCGAACAACACCCGCGAAAGAAACATCTACAACGCGCTGGGCAAGAGCGCCTGCGACTGCCTCGCCTTCGGGTGCGGCGCGGGCGGGCGCCTCTTCGGCAACGCCTTCATGATGGAAAGAAAGCTCGCCGACTACTACGCGATCCTCGAAAAGGGCGAGAAGCCCGCGGCCTTCCTCATGGCGCCGAAGCCCAACTGGCACCTGCTGCGCACAATCTCGGCCGACATGGAGTCGGGCTCGATCAGCCTTGCGAAGATCAGCCGCGCCTTCGGCAATGTTGATCTCGAAGGCATGGCCGCTCCGATCCTGAAGCAGTGGACGGAAGCGGGCCTCCTCGTCAAGAAGGGCGAGTGGTACTACCAGACCGTTGCCGGCCAGTACTGGCACGTCACGCTCGCGCAGCTCCTCATGAACTGGCTCGAACCCATGCTCCCGGGCGCGAAGCCCGCCGGGATGCCGATGGACATGGGCTCTCCCGAAGCCATGAAGCACATGGGAGCAGGTTCCGGTCCCGTGACTCTTGAGTCCCTCGCCGCCATGATCTCCCGCATTCCCTCGGGCGTGCGCGACATGGCCCGCATGATGCCGCGTCCGATGCTCATTTCTGCCCTCAGGGACATGCCGCAGGAAAAGCTCGACCACATGGGAACGGGCGTGAAGCGCGAGGACGTTCTCCGCATTCTTGAGGGTCTCAAGCCCGACGAAGTCGACGCTCTTCTCAAGGATCCCATGGGCTTTGCCAAAACGAGGGCCCAGGCCAGACATCCCGGAGCTCCCGCGCATCTGGCGTGAGGCCCCGTACCAAACACCCCAAAAGAAAACCAAGAAAACTTCTACCACCCGATATCAATCATGAAAGCTCAGAAACTTTGCATGCTCGCGAGTGCTCTTTCCGCGGCAATTCTTTCCATGGGTACAGCTCAGGCTGCTGATGTCACGACGGAAGACGTCAAGGTGACGGCGAGCCGCGTTGAGCAGGAACTGATGGACGTGAATATGTCTGTTTCCGTCATCACGGCTGAACAGATCCGTCATTCCAGCGCCCGAAGCGTTGGCGAACTGCTTGAAAACGTTCCCGGCGTGCGCATCAGCAACGACGGCGGTCAGGGCATCAAGCGCGTTTCCATTCGCGGCAACAGCACCTATCAGACGCTTATCATGATTGACGGGCAAAAGGTTTCCGAACAGAAATCCATGTCCGGCTCCCCCATGATGATTGACCCGTCTCAGGTTGAACGCATTGAAGTCATCAAGGGTCCTGCTTCTGTTCTTTACGGTTCTGAAGCCATTGGCGGCGCCGTCAACATCATTACGAAGAAGGGCGGCAATAAAGCCTTTGGGGGTGAAGCCTCTGCGGGCCTCAATACATCCGCTTCCGGGAAGAGCGCCTCTGGCTCCATTTATGGCCAGAACGAAGGTTGGCACTATCGGCTATCCGCAAGCGTTGAAAGCAATGAAGAGCTTAAAACGCCTGCCGGCGATATGAAGAATACCTACTTCAACGGACGATCGGCGTCGGCTTTCCTCGCGTATGACGTGAATCCGAATATCCAAATCGGCGGAAATTTGGATTATTACGACCTCGAATTCGGTTCCGGCAATGCTGCCAGTGAAGATTATTTTGCTGTAGACGTTCCTCAGTGGACCCGCTTCAAAGGTGCACTGTTCGGCGAGATGAAAAACATCTCTGACACTTTGGTTCGAGTTCGTACTGATGCTTTCTACCAGCGCAGCGATAAAGACATGGTGAACTCGGTTGGAAGCGGCCCGGTTATTGTGCAGCCGTACGCGTTCAATGTTCTTGACCAGTATGGCTTTTCCATACAAACGGACTGGCAGCTTGGAGAATCAAACTATTTGATTGCAGGCTATGAGTTCAATTATGACGACATGGATGCCCGCAGTCTAACCGTCATGAATATGATGGGTTCATCAACACCCGTAGCTGACCGGACTTATGACGGCTACCAGATGACGCATGCCGTTTTTGCCAGCATGGAAACGATGCTTCCGTTTGATCTGACAGCCAACTACGGTGTGCGCTACACATGGGTTAAGTCTGAAGTAGACACCACCAACAATCTGAGAGGTGGAAGCACTTCCAGCCCTTCAACCAGCGACGGCAAAGTCGTCTTCAATGCCGGCATCCTTTGGAACGGCATTGAAGATCTGACGCTCAGGGCTGCTTATTCGCAGGGCTATCGCTTCCCTCTGCTTCAGCATCTCTATGTTGATACCGCAATGGGCGTCTCCAGCGGTGCTACGGAAGCCAATCCCGATCTCAAGCCGGAAACTTCCGACAACTTTGAGATTGGCGCTCGTTTAGTGAAGTATGGCCTCAACCTCGATCTGACAGCTTTTTACTCCAGCGCCAAAGACTTTATTGATACCGTGGCCGTCCCCGGAAAGCCCAACACCAGCAAATATGAAAATATTGCCAAGGCCAAAACATGGGGCATTGAACTTTCCGCCTCTTATGCCATTGGTGAAACCGGATTTGAGCCCTACGCCGACCTTACTTGGATGCGCCGCCAGTATGACGAAGATGGCGTGAAGACGTTCAAGACCGGTCAGCCTGAGTTCTATGGCCGTTACGGCGTCCGTTGGAACGGCGACAAGAATGGATTCGGACTTCGGGCTGATGCCTATGCCTATTCACAGTCTGAGTCGGATGACGGCACGTATCGATATGGCGGCGCCACGACCTTCAACGTGACGGGCGGCGTCAGCTTCGGCACCGAAAAGCAGTATGCGCTTGATGCCGGCTTCTACAACATCGGCGACAAGCTTTATCAAAACGACGGTGCGATTTACGAGCCGGGACGTTATTTCGCCGTCAAGCTCAACGCCCGCTTCTAACCAGACACTCATGTCCTGTTGAGTGTTGATCACAGTCCCTGCGGTTTTCCCGACTGCAGGGACTGCGGTCGCCTCTCCCCTTTCGAAACCTCTGTGGGTGCCTCACGATGAATCCCCCCATCAAACGCTACTGGGAAGCGCGCGAGCTCGTCCTCATCGGCGTTTTTGCCGCTGCGGCAAAGCTCTCAAGCCTCCTTATCGCCCTTGCGGGCGGCGGCATGAATCCCATCGGACTCGTCGCGAAGAATCTGGTCTACACGACCCTGATGATCGTTCTCCTCACAAAGGTTCCGAAATGGGGGACGCTTCTTCTCTTCACGGTCATCTCCATGATCGTGAGCGTCTGTCTTCTGGGCGGAAGCCTCACGCTTCTCCCGGCGGCCCTTGTTGCCGCGCTCATCGGCGAAGCCGCGGTCTGGCTAACGGGCGGTGCGGGCAAGCGCTGGGCCCCCTGGGTTGCGGTCGGCATGTACGACCTCATGAGCAAGGGATTGTCGCTCGGCGTTTCCTACCTCTTCATGCGTGAGAGTCCGGCACTCATCACGATCATCATCCCGATCGTCGCCTGCGGCTACCTCGGATCCCTCTTCGGCCTCTGGTTCGGCTGGAAAACTGTTGGAGAACTCAAGCATGCGGGCTTTGTTCGCTAAAGGCGCCGACTCGAGCGTGCTCAAATTCCTCGACGCAAGGACGAAGCTTGCCGTCACGCTCGTGGTCGCCATTCTCACCGTCGCCTGCTCGGGCGTCATTTCGCAGATCGTCATTTTCGCCTCGACCCTCATCTATGCGCTCTACCTCAAACGCCCGGGGCTCCTCGCCGTGCTCTACGGCCTCATGGCAGTGATGATGGCGATTGCCGCGCTTTTCGGGCTCCTTCTTGAAGAGTGGCTCCCCGCGATGGGCGGCATCACGCTTCGCGCGCTCTTTGTTCCCTTCATGCGCGGCCTTTCGATGATGAATGTCGTCATGGTGCTTGCGATGACGACGCGCGTTGAGGACCTCCTCGCCACGCTCGAGCGCATCCGCCTTCCCTTCTGCATCTTTTTGCCGACTGCGGTGATGCTCCGCTTCATCCCGACCTTCACGAACGACATCCGTCAGGTCTGGGAGACGCTTCGGATCCGCGGCTGGCCCGTGGGGCCCGTGATGATGACCTGCCGGCCGCTTCTCTGCGCGCGCCTCATCCTCGCTCCCATTCTATTCCGGGCGCTCAAGTCGTCCGAAACCCTCGGCGTTGCCTCGGAACTGAAGGGCCTCGGCACGACGAAGCGCACGATGCGCACCGACGGCCGCACGATGAAGACGATCGATGCGCGGGTGCTTTCGTTCCTCTTCGTCTTTACCGTTCTCACGGTCCTCGCGGAAATCTTCCTCCGCCACATCTGGGCCGCCAAGATCACCATGATGCATTAACCCGGAGACGCATTCGATGCCGATGATTGAATTCAAAAACGTCTCCTACGTCTACGCCAACACCAGTGAAGAGGCTGTGAGAAATATTTCGCTCACGGTGCACGCGGGCGAGCTCAAGGTCGTCACCGGCGCCTCCGGGTGCGGGAAGACCACCCTCATGCGGCTTGCGAACGGCCTCTGCCCCCAGATCTACGGCGGGAAGGTTGTGGGATCCGTGCGCGTCGCCGGCTGCGACGTGTCGGAAACGCCCGTGGCGGAACTTGCCGAACACGTGGGCACGCTTTTCCAGGATCCCGAGGAGCAGTTCTTCGCTTTGAACGTCGGCGACGAAATCGCCTTTGCATTGAGAAGCCGCGGGGTCGCTCCTGAAACCATTGAAGAGCGTGTGCTCGCCGCCGCCGACCGGCTCGGCATCACGAACCTTCTCAAGCAGGACATTCACGAACTCTCCGAAGGTCAGAAGCAGAAGGTGGGGCTCGCAAGCATTCTCGCGCTCGGACCCCGAGTTCTCATCTTCGACGAGCCGAGCGCCAACCTTGATCCGGAAGCGACGGAGTCGCTTGCCGTCACGATGGGAGAGCTCAAGAAGGAAGGCGCCGCCATTCTGGTGGTCGACCACAGACTCTATTGGCTGAGAGATGTCGCGGACGAAGTGATCGTGATGTCGAAGGGCCGTATTGAAGCCTCGGGCTCCTGGGAAATGCTCAGAAACGACGCCCTTCGCGCCCGCTGGGGCCTGAGAAAAGCCGACGTCGCCGATCCGCGTGAGACTCTTGCCCCGATCGATGTGGTCTTTGAGAGACCGGTTCCTCTTGACGAGTCGGAAAAGAGCGTCTTCTCCGCCACCCGCATGTCCTTCGCCTATACGCCCGAAAAGCCCGTCTTCACGGACGCGTCCTTTGCCGTTCCGGCAGGCGTCACGGCGCTCATCGGGAGCAACGGCACGGGGAAAACCACGCTCGCGCGCATTCTCACGGGGCTCAACAAGGCCGAAGGCTCTTTCGCCGTCTGCGGACGCCCCGTGGGCGAAGGCGGCCTCATGCCGCACTCTGGCCTTGTGCTTCAGAACGCCGACCATCAGCTTCAGATGCGCACCGTGCGCGAGGAAGTGATCTGCGCGATGGAAGCAGGGATTGCTGCGATGAACGCCAGGAAAGGCTTCTGGCAGCGCTTCGCGCGCGTGAAGCTCAACGCGAGCCAGATCCGGCGCGCAGAGGAGATTCTGAAGAGCCTCAACCTCACGCACCTTGCCGGCCGCCACCCGCAGAGCCTCTCAGGCGGCGAAAAGCAGCGCGTCGTCATTGCCTGCGCGCTCGTGAAGAACCCCGCCATTCTGATTCTCGACGAACCGACCTCAGGGCTTGACGGCGCCAACATGGCCTGCATCGCGAAGCTCCTTAAGGACGAAGCCGCCCGCGGCCGCGCGGTCTTTCTCATTACGCACGACCTCGAACTCCTCGGCATCTGCGACAGGGCGCTGAGGATGAAGGATCTGCAGCCACAAAACCCGATTGCCGACGCGAATGCATGACAAACATCACGTCGTTCCCAACTTCTTTTACCCCATGGATTCAAATCAAATGACGATTGAACGCATCACCCCCACGGAAGCCGAAGCCGCAACCATCAATGAACTCATGAACGCGAAGTTCCCGGTTACGGTCTCGTCCATTGCCGGAAAGCTCGGCATGACGGAGCTCGAAGCCGCCCGGCGCCTCCCCGCCGACCGCGTCTCCTTTGTGACGGGCGACATGAACGAGCGCTTCGACGATCTCTGGGCGGCGCTTGCCGCCTGGGAAAAGGCGACGCTCTTCATCACCCACGAAGGCCACGTCTTTGAAATCGCGGCGAAGCTCTCTACGGGAAAGCGCGCCATGGGCTACTACAACATCCTCGCGAAGGACGCCGTCGTCGGCGGCCACCTCGCCTACGAAAAGATCAAGGCGGCCGCCTTCGTCACGATGCCCTTCATGGGTCGCGAGTCGCTTTCCGTCCTTTTCTTCGACGCCGAAGGACGCGTGAGCTTCTCCGTCTACGCGGGCCGCGAAAACCACCAGATCATCGAATCGGTGAAGACCGCATTCTTTGCCGATCGCGAAAAGTTCTGCGCCTGATTTTCTTTTGGGAAGACAAGAAATGACCAAGCCCCTTCTGATTGTGAGCTCCAAAACCGGCAACACGCGGATCATCGCTCATGCCGTTGCGGACAGCCTCCCGGACGCGCTTCTCACCACCGCCGAGAAGCTCCCTGAGGACCTCTCCGGCTTCAATCCCGTCGGCCTCTTCTTCTGGTGCGACCGCGGCATGGCCCCGGAAGACACGAAGACCGTGGCGCCTAAGCTCGCCGGCAAGAAAATCGCCTGCTTTGCCACGATGGGCGGCGACCCGAAGGCCGAGCGCGCGCTTGAATGGATGAAGAAGACTTCGGAAGCGCTCGTTGCTTCCGCTCCGGGCGCAGAGCTCGCCGGCACCTTCCTCTGCCAGGGACGGATCGACCCGGAACTCTTCGCGCAGATGTCGGCCATGATGGGGGGCGAAGTTTCGCCCGAACGCGAGGCGAGAAGGAAGGCGGCTGAACACCATCCCGACCGCCTCGACGCGCTCGAGGCCGCCGCGGCCTGGCAGCAATTCTTCAACTGATCATCTCCTCGATGCCCTTTCCCGCAACGGGAAAGGGCGACCAAGCAGAAGAAGGGGAAAATAAAAATGGAACTCTCCGCAGACAGACTCGCCTACATCTACTCGATGATCGGCCCGGCCGGCGTGGCGCTTGTCTTTGTGGCCCTCTTTGCCGTCTACCTTGCCGTCTGGCAGCTGATTTACATGACGGCCGTCTGGCGCAACTTCCGCCGCGACTTTCTCGACCTTGAACGCGGCAATGAACGGTGCCTGAGGTTCGTGGATCCGAAGAAGGCCAATCCGCTCATCCGCATCATCTACGAAATCGTCACCACGCACGGCGAGCACTCGGACGACATCCGCGCCGAAGTGGGCTACCTCTTCCACAGAAACTTCAAGCGCGTCACGAACGGCCTCTGCTGGCTCAAGCTCATTTCCGTCGTTTCCCCGCTTCTCGGTCTGCTCGGCACCGTCTGGGGCATGGTCGACGTCTTTCAGAGCATGAGCGACGTCACGCACGCCAACGCCCAGATTCTCGCGTCCGGCATCTGGTCCGCGCTCATCACCACCATCATGGGGCTCTCGGTCGCGATCCCGACCCTCATGTGCTACTACTACCTGATGCTCAAATTCAGGGGCTTTCACATTGAAGCGATCGAGCACAGCTACCGCGCGCTCGAAGTGATGAGAAAGATCCGTGCGAAGCGCGCCAAGGGCGCCGACGAAAATTCCGGTCTTTAAGAGGAGCGCGCCATGAATTCGAGCTTCTTCGACGGCTTTGACGAAGAGCCCCAGATCGATCTCACCCCTCTGATCGACTGCCTCTTCATGCTCATCATCTTCTTCGTCCTCACGATGAGCTTCTCGCGTCCGGTGCTGGAGATCATTCTTCCGGAAGCGAAGAACGCGGAGTCGAGCCACGAGCGGAACGAAATTCTTCTCTCCGTCAAGTCGGACGGAACCTATGCGGTCAATACCGACCCGGTGACGCTCGACGAACTCGCTCTCAGGCTCGATGCGGATCCCGACAAGCTCCTCAACATCTACATGGATGAAAAGGCGCCCTTCGCGGCATTCGTGAAGGTGCTCGACCTCGCCAAGGTGAAGCGCGCCGGGCGCTTCGTCATCAGCACGCGCGATCCGGGTTCCGCCCCTGCTCAGCCCTCTGAAGAGAACGGCAATGGCGAGCGGTGAGTCCCATTTCGCCACCCGGGCGGCGCGCATTTCCGTCATTGCCGCGGCAGTGGCGGCCGTGCTTGCTGCGGGCCTCGACGTGGTCGAGAAGGTGATCGCCGTGCCGAGCCTTCCCGAGGGGATTCTGCGCGAGCGCGTGACCGTCACGGAATTCCGGCGCATTGAGGATCCGCAGGAAAAGCCCAAGGTTGAGGAGCCGCTCATCGAGCATACGGCCGACGAAAGCGCCTTCGAAGTGGACGCGAAGCCCGAACCGCCTCCTGAACCGGAGCCGGAACCTGAACCTGAGCCTGAACCGGTCGTTGAGCCTCCGCCTCCCCCGCCGGAACCTGAACCAGAGCCGGAGCCCGAACCGGAGCCTGAACCCGAGCCCGAACCGCCGCCACCGCCTCCTCCACCTCCTGAACCGGAACCTCCTCCGCCTCCGAAGCCGAAGCCCGTTCCCAAACCGGCTCCAAAGCCCGCACCCAAACCCGTGAAGCCGGCGCCGAAGCCCGTTGTTGAAAAGCCGGCTCCCGCTGAGGAAGCGCCTTCTGAAGCCTCAACGGGCACGAATGGTGCTGCTGCATCCGGTGGTGCCGGAGGCGTCTCGAACGCGGGCGGGAACGCCGCTTTGGGCGACGAATCCGCGGCGCTTGCCATCATCGTGCGCGAAATCGAGGCGCATAAGCGCTATCCGAGGCGCGCGAGGCAGACAGGCATTGAAGGCCGCGTTGTTCTATCCGTCGATATCGACGAAAACGGCGTGGTGCGCTCTGTTGCCGTGGGCGAAAAGCACAATTCGGTACTCCTCAACCGTGCGGCGCTCCAGGCGGCCGACGGTCTCGTGGGCATGAAGCTTCCGCTCGCGAAGGCCATGACGGTGTCCGTTCCGGTGGTCTTCACGCTCAAATAACAGCGACGCGTCGGAACGCCAAACGCCGAAATCAAAAGCCCCGCTAGGATCGTGCAAATCCTGCGGGGCAAACTTCATCTGAAACGAGCGGGAGGTGAAGACTCTAACGACTGCTGCAAGCCGGCTTTGATGCCTTCCGCTCGATTCTTATTGAAGAGCGTCCTGAATTAGAACGTGTGGACGAGACCGAAGCCGAACTCAGTCTGCTTCGTCGTGTCCTTGTCGGTCACGTCGCCAGCAGCCTGGCGCGTCGTATTCTTGACCTCGAGCTGGCTGTAGGAACCATAGCCGTAGACCGACGTGCGCTTGCTGAGCGGATACTTATAGCCAAGGGCGAAGCCGTAGTTCTTGCCTTCGTACTTGTGAGCACTATCGAATCCAGTCGTATTGCCGGCTGCATCGACCTTTTCATACGTCACATCAGATTCGGATTCAGAATCCAGATAGTTGGCCTGAACGTAAAGCGTGCCGCCGAAGACCGGAGCAGTCGCACCGAGGCCAAGGGTGTAGCCCTTGAAGCCTTCGTTGCCGTCAATGGCAGTTTTGTCCGGTGTGAAACTGGTAACGTCAAAACCCATCATGTTCTCGTTCTTGCCGTACTGAGCCATCACGAAGGGCTTCACGAAGCCGAAGTTGTAGTCAGCGGTCCAGGAAACGCCGAGGGAATCCTCGGAATTCGAGTACTTGCCGTCATAAGCGTTGAGAACGGTGTCGACAACGAGAGCGGTATTGAAGTTGCCGGCCGAGTAGGAAGCGCCGAGAGCAGCGTAGCGATCGTTCCAGCGCTCATTGCCGTTGTGGGAGGAATCTTCCTGACCATTACGGTTGAAGGAGTACTGGGCAGAAACCTTGAAGCCGGCAAAGGACGGAGTGACATAGGTCACGGTGTTGTCCATACGGTCGCGGTCGCCGAGCCAGAAGTTGGCGCGGGTAGCGGACTTGCTCCAGCCGGTGGAGAAGGGAGCGTACTTCAGAAGGTTGTAGGAACCCGTGCCGGCAGCGAGAGCACCCGTACGACCCATGGCGAACGTACCGAAAGCGCCATTGACATAAACGATCGCTTCACGACCAAAGAGGCGGCCGCCCTGATCGAGCGTGCCATCGTCAGCCTTGAAGCCGTTTTCGAGGACGAAGCCAACCTTCATGCCGTTGCCGAGGTCTTCCGTACCCTTCAGGCCGAAGCGCGAACCGGAGTTCTGACCGCTAGCCATGGAGAAGGTGTCAACATCAGCCTTGCCCGTCGTTTCGGAATGCAGGTAGTTAAGGCCAAGGTCAGCCACGCCGTAAAGCGTAACGTCAGCAGCGGCAGCTGTACCGGCAAAAGCGCCGAGAACCGCGAGTGCAGCAAGAGTCTTTTTCATGATATGAAATCCCTTTTTTGAAAAACGCTTCGATCATCCGAGGGGGTCCCCTTTTCGATCAGATCGAAGGTGTTTACATTGTTTACAAGACATCATCAAAGCTCAACCTCAAATCCGTCTTAATTTGTGTTTACTTATAAATATCATCTAGTTAAGATGATCTCAAAGTTGTTTTTATACAGCAACACCATTGCTAGTGAGAAATGTTCGCATTTGAAAGACTGATGCCATGCCTCAATGGATTGACGAAAGCGGCGTCGCTCGATCAGTTTCAGCGGGGAAGCACAATTCGGTGCTCCTCAACCGTGCGGCGCTCCAGGAGGCCGACGGCCTCGTCAGGCATAGAGCTTTCGCTCGCGAAGGCCATGACGGTGTCCGTCCCGGTGGTCTTCACGCGCAAATAAAGGTTCCAGCCGCCTCTATGCAAAAGCGCCCTCCGAAACTCAATCCGGAGAGCGCTTTCTGCTGCTTTTGAAAGCCTTGCGGTCAGACGTTAAAGGACGTCAATCAAAGCGATACATGATGCCGGCGCCGACCGTCCAGTTGACGGCGCTGCTCTCGGTCATGGGGCTGTCCTTCACCTCGTCGGAAAGGCGCATGGCGCCGAGCGTGCCGAAGGCCACCCAGTGCTTGTCGATCGCGTAGGAGGTCTTCACGCCCGCCGTGTAGGCAAGGCCGCCGTCGGGATGGTATTCGTCGAGACCGCTCCTCGCAGCTTCATTTCTCGAAATTCCGAAGTAGTAGTCGTTGAACTTGTCGTTCGCCCAGAGAACGCCGACGGAAGGCGTCACGACGAACTTCGAGAAGCGGAAGTCGTAGGAATAGTCCGCACCCACCAGAATGCCGTCCGATTCGCCGAGGAGATCCCCCTTGATGCCGGCAGAGATCTTGCCAAAGTTCCCGGCCCACTGATAGGAAAGCATGCCTGCGAGGCTCGTCTTGCGGTCGTCGAGCTTCCTGACGGCAGCATTGTCGGAGCGGTCCGTTTTGAAGTACATCGGCATCCAGCTCACGCCAAGCCGAAGGCTGTGACCGCCCTCTTTGAAGAGATACGCACCGCCCTCGATGCCGTTCACGTAGAAGCGTTCGCCTTCGTACTGAACGACCGGAAGCGGATACCACTGGGGATCCGCGTCCTTGTAGACGGGGAAATTAACGAAAGTTGCGGCGCCGAGCGAAAAGCTTCCTGCAGCGGCGGCACCCGCGGCGGCTGCGAGCATCAGCGCAACGGTCCCTGAAACAAAAGTCTTCTTCATTCTTCTTCTGGTCTCACAAAGCGCCCATGGAGCGCATTGAAAATCTTTGATTTTTATTCATGCGTCTTAAAGCAAGACGGACCGCAATCATATCGAGCGCGGGATTCTGTGAACAGTTGTTCACTCTGCGAGATGCAAGCAAATGTTTCCTTCTGCTTTTGTCCGGAAGACTCTATGAAAGGACTTTCCCGATGCCGCTAGCGGAGTGCGGCTGGAAAGAGAAGCGCGGCATACGCGAAAAAACGGGCATTGCAGCGAGAGTTGCCTCTGTTGCCGCAATGCCCGCAGCTCTGAAAAGCATGCTTCGGGAAAACTTTTTTCGCCGTTCCGAAGAGCCCTTAAGTCAGCTCGCGGCAGCGAGCGACGCTTCGGCCGAGCGCCAGTCGCTTTCAGCCATGAGGGGGACCGTCGGGAACTGCCGGACGGAAGACACGTAGGGGAGCTCCACGAGCTCGGAAGTCATGTTCTCAACATAGCTTCTGACCGCGCCCGCGAGACGGAACTGATGGAAGGCGCCCGCTTCCGTGAGGCGGATCCAGTCGCCCCTGCCGCTGATGAGGCCGGCAGCGCGCCAGTTCTCGAGCAAGGGCTCAAGGATGCCGCCCAGCATGACGCCGCCCGCGCGTTCCATGCGCGTGATCGAGAAGCGCCCGTCGGCAATCCCCTGAGCAAGGAGCGCAGCGGCGCGCCAGTAGGGTCGGGGGAGCGTCACTTCCCGCACAGCCCGCCGGCCCGAATAGACGGCGCCCAGCCACTTGTCGAGCTCGGGTTCAATCAGGTATTCGCGTCCGAAGAGACGCCCTCTCGCGCCCGACCCGAAAACGAGCCTGTCGGCGTCGCCCATGGCAAGCGACCGATAAAGGCTCCGTTCGCGCGCGGATCGTCCCCAGCCGAGCGCCGAGCGCACCTCCCATCCTTCGCCGGGCAGGAGCTCAAAGGCGAGTGCATGCTCGGATGCAAGGAGTTCATCCGAAGCCGCGCGGAAGGTTTTCTCGGCTTCGGCCGGGAATTCGGGCTCGCCTGCCGCACGAAGCGTGAGGCCGTCAAGATTCATTGAGGAAGCGGTCCTGAGGTCGCTCTCCCAGACTTCAGGCGACTGTCCGGGCAGACCGTAATTAAGTTCAATCGCGACGCTTGCTTCGTCGTAGGAAAGAAGGCGCTCGAGCGTCTTCACGACCGCATGGGCGTCTTCCACGCGTCCAGCAGCGCGGCGCACCGCCGTATTGAAGGACCGCACGGGAAGAAGGAAGCGCGTGACGCCGCCCGCGAGCGCGGCTTCCATCTTTTCCTCGGTAAAGTGATGCACGCGGGCATCGAATTCGATTTCGCAGTCGTTCGCGAGCGGAAGAATCCTTCTCGCGTTGGAGAGAATGCGCAGAATGTCCACGGGCTCGAGCGCCGTGGGATTGCCGCCCCCGATGCGAAGCGCCTGAATGGGAGTTCCCGACTGCGCATGCTCGCCGCTCCAGAGGCGCATCTCGCGCACGACGGCATCCGCATAGCGGCTGCTCTCGAGCTCGCGGTAGTCGTTCTGCCAGCAGCCGCACCCTTCGCAGCGCGTTTCGCAGAAGGGCACATGGATTTCTGCAACCGCCTTTCCGCGGCGCGTGCGGTCGAGAAGATTCTCAATCTCCTCGTCGGCTGCCGCCCCCGTCAATACTTCAGCCGGAACGACTTCTGAAGAAGAACCCTCACCGGCATTCGCAAATGCCATTCTGCGGGGATCGGACGAAGGCGATGCGCGCCAGTCAAAGGACGCGTGATCGGACGTGGGGCGGGCGAGCGGATGAGAGACGACTTCAGACATGGCGGGAGTGGGAAAAATCTTAATCGCAAATGAGAATAATTCTCTTTTACGTAAGATTATCACTCCCCGCGCGCCGGCGCACCTCTTTTGGGCCGGCCGGTCCCGATGAACGTTATCGGGAATTCCCGGATTACTGCGAGATCTTGCCGTCCTCGTTCTTATGGCTTCGCGCCGATGCCCAGAGCTTTGAACGGTCAAAGTCCGCCACTTCGTCAACGGGCTTGCCGCCCAGGGCCTTCACTTCGCCAGAGAGCCTGCGGATTTCCGCGCTCTGCGCCTCAACCACGCGCACGAGCTCGAGGATCGAAACAGCGTACGGATCCTTGTCGCCCGCGCTCACGCCGTAGGCATGGAACTCCTGTTCCTTAGGCTTCTCTTCCGCGGTCTTCTCCTCGCATCCCGGCTTCTTTGCGGTCTTCGGGCACGTAGCGCGGCCCGGCACGCCCACAACAACGGCACCCGCGGGAACGGGCTTCACGACGACGGCGTTCGAACCGATCTGAGCGCCGGCTCCGACCGTGAAGGAGCCGAGGACCTTGGCTCCCGCGCCCACCACGACGCCTTCTTCAAGCGTCGGATGGCGCTTCGCGCCCTTGGTGAGGGACGTTCCGCCCAGCGTCACCCCGTGGTAGATCGTGCAGTCGTCGCCCACTTCCGCCGTCTCGCCGATCACGACGCCCATGCCGTGGTCGATGAAGACGCGGCGGCCGATCTTGGCGCCCGGATGAATTTCAATGCCGGTAAGGAAGCGCCCGACGTGGGACACCCATCGGGCGAAGCTCTCCCACCCCTGAAGCAGACACCAGTGCGCCGCGCGATGGATCACCACCGCATGAAACCCCGGATAGGAAAAGATGATTTCAAGCGTGCTGTGCGCAGCCGGATCCTTTTCCCGGATGGTTTCAATAAGTTCCCTGGCGTCACTGATAATCGACATTGAATTGGCCTTGAGTTGAAATGAAATCGTTCGCTTCTTCCAAACGTACTTCGGCGTCAGTCTGAGGATTCGGGCTTGTGTGCGGACTGAGCCTTCGTTTTGCTCCCGATCCGCTCCTTCTTCGGCTGAATGATGGCGGCGCAGATTCCGCGAAGGAGCGCGAGTTCGTTCTTGGACAACCCCGAACGGCTGAAGATCCTGCGCGTCATGTCCATCAGATGCCGGGGGTTGGCGGGATCATGGTAGCCGCAGGCTTCCATCGCCTTTTCCCAGTGACCGTAGAAGCCTTCGATCGACTCGCTCGACGCGGGCTCATCGTTTTCGAAGCGCCCCTGCCAGTCGTAGAGCTCGCCTTCCTTTCCGTCCGCCGCAAGGAGCGCCATCTGCATTTCATAGGCGGCGATCTGCACGGCCTGAGAAAGATTGAGGCTCGGGCTCTGGGGATCCGCAGGAATAGCCGCGCACCCCTGGCAGAGCATGATTTCTTCGTTGGTCATACCGCTTCGCTCGGTGCCGAAAACAAAGGCGAGGTCGCCGTCCATCTGCTCGAGCCAGGCGGTCGCCTTTCCGGCCGCTTCCCGCATGGGCGAGAGCTTCGGACCGTATTCGCGGTCGTAGCCCGTGAGCGCCCAGGCAAAAGTAACGCCTTCGAGGGCGTCGGCAAGCGTCTCATGCATGCGCGACGCTTCGAGCACGTCAATGGAGCTCGTCGCATACGCAACCGCTTCCGGGTGCGTGCGATAGCCGGGCTCGCGGGGTGCAACGACCCTCAGGTCGCGAAACCCCATCGTTTTGATGGCCCGTGCGGCCGAACCGATATTGCCCGGATGGGCGGGTTCACAGAGGACGAATCGAACGCGTCGGGTAAGCTCGGGCGTCTGCTGCATTTCGAAGGGTGAAAGGAAGAAATCAAAAGAGTTCCGGCAGCAAAGAAGTCAATCTCTTTCTGCCGAACCTCGCAAAAGAAGCTGAAGGGCTCATTTTAGGATGCCTTCAGGGAAATAGGTGTAAACCCTTGGAGGTTTAATCAAGTCAGCCCTGGGGCGCCTTCATAAGGAGCGCAACGGCATAGGAAGCCATGCCTTCCTCGCGACCGACAGCATCCATCTTTTCGTTGGTCTTGGCCTTGACGCTCACGCGTTCAATATCGATTCCGAGGGTTCTCGCGACGCTCTCGCGGATCGCCTTCATGTGAGGACCGATCTTGGGGCGTTCGGCCACGATGGTGGAATCAATATTGACGAGAGTCCACCCTTCAGAGCGCACGAGCTCCATCACTGCCGCGAGGAGCTTCGCGCTGTCTGCGCCCTTCCACTTGGGGTCTGAGGGCGGAAAGTGCGTTCCGATGTCCCCCAGGGCTGCTGCGCCCAGCACCGCATCCGTAATGGCATGAAGGAGCACGTCCGCATCGGAATGGCCGTCCAAGCCCTTTTCAAAGGGAATCGTGATTCCGCCCAGAACCAGAGGACGCCCCTCGACCAGACGGTGAGAGTCGTATCCCTGACCCACGCGGATATTGGGAATCGTCATGTTTTTCTCTCCAAGAATGAGTCCGGCGACGATTTCATCCCCGGGCTGCGTGACCTTGATGTTGGCTGAACGGCAGGAGACAGCCTTGACGGGAAGCCCCAGACGCTCAACAGCGCTCGCTTCATCGGTAACGCCTTCCGTGCTTCTCTGAAGCGCATTCATCAGCGTTCTCACGCGAAAGAGCTGCGGCGTGGCCGCCCGCCAGAGGTTCTCCCTCGGCACGGTTTCGAGAATCCTGCGGCGAGAGTCGGTGCGCTTCACGGTATCGGCCATCGGAACGGCGAGGATCCCGCCTTCGACGCTCGAGTCGCCTAAGACCTCGTCGAGGAGGTGATTGACTTCCGAAGGCCTCACGCAGGGACGCGCCGCATCGTGCACCAGCACCCAGGCGTCGCCCGGGAGGTTCGCCGCCATAAGCCCCCCCAATACCGTGTCGGCTCTTTCTCGTCCTCCCGCCCGAAGAACCTTTACGCGGGGGCCGAAAGCTTTGGCCGTTTCATCGATCCAGGCATCCTCCTGACTCACCACCACGAAGATGGCGTCAATGCGCGAAACGCGCTCGAGCGCGCGGACCGTCTGAAGAAGCATGGGTTCGCCCGCAATATCCATGTACTGCTTCGGGATCCCTGCTCCCATGCGGCGTCCGACGCCGGCCGCGGGAATCAGCGCCGCAATGCGGGCTTTCTTGTCGTCTGGCATTCCTTATGTTCCTCTTTGAAGAGTCCGGAGGAGAGGCTCCAAGTCTAACGGGCAAAAAGAGAAGCGAATTTTCATGCTTCGTTTATGCCCGGCCTCCGCCGAAAGTATTAAGCTCTCCTTCCCTTTTCGGACCCCAACAAAAAACAAACACGCACCATGGAAAAAACCGTCGAACGCATGATGTATGCCGCGCGCTGGCTGCTTGCTCCGATCTACATCGGCCTTTCATTAGCGCTCCTCGCTCTGACGATCAAATTTTTCCAGGAAGTCGTTCACGTGCTCCCGCATGTGCTCGACCTCTCCGAGAACGACCTGATCCTCGCCATTCTTTCCTTCATCGATATGGGCCTCGTGGGCGGCCTTCTTGTGATGGTGATGTTCTCGGGCTATGAGAACTACGTCTCCTCGATCGACATCGAGAAGGATGCGGAGCGCCTCTCCTGGCTCGGGAAGCTTGACACGGGCTCGCTGAAGAACAAGGTGGCTGCGGCAATCGTTGCCATTTCGTCGATTCACCTCCTCAGAATCTTCATGGGCATTCAGGAGATCGCGAACGACAAGCTCGTCTGGTACGTGATCATCCACCTGACGTTCGTTCTTTCGGCTCTCGTGATGGCCTTCATCGACCGCTTCTCGCGGCACTGACCCGAACGACGGTCTTGAGATTCAGGAAAAACGGCCTGCGCTTTGAAAGAGAAGCGTCAGGCCGTTTTTCTTGGGTTGTCGCAATTCCACGTCATCCGCCGGAAACTATTTCGGATTAGCCCATGCGCGCCGGAGATTCCGGATGACGATTGCCGACAAACCGAATAACCAAATCATCATTTTTACTGTTTAACACAGAGTTAAAGATAAAAATCTCTGTTCTCTCAGGGTCATCCGTTTGCATGAAGACGGGACCATGAATCCGGGTATACACCTAATTTCTGTTTTCCCACAGCGTGTTTTCGACGCGCAAAATGCGATCCCAAACATATATCGCGGGCGCGAGAGCGTCCGCTGAACGCGTTTCCTCAATTGAAAACCAGATCGCAGGAGATACTCGTGATCCGCACGAACCTCAAGATTGCGGCGACGGCTCTCGCCGTGGCTTCCGCCTTCGCCTCGACGGCCTATGCCGCCGGCTTCCAGCTTACTGAACAGTCCGCTCTCGCCCTCGGCCGCGCCTACGCCGGCGTCGGCGTCGACGGCACGGACGTTTCGGGCATGTACTACAACCCGGCCACGATGACCCTTCATCCGGGCACGCAGGTTCAGCTGGGCGCTGTGGGCGTCGGCCTCAATCTTGAGTATGTCGGTCATGATGCCGAGTACAAAGAGAACGGCCGAGCCAAGGAAGAAGTGCTTCCGCACGGCTATATCTCCCACCAGATCAACGACACTACCTGGGTTGGTCTTGCCATTACGATCCCGTACGGCCTCGCCACGGAATATGACTCCAATTGGAAGCATCAGGAACTCGGCACGGATGCCAAGATCACCGTGATCAACTTCAACCCGAATGTCGCCTGGAAGGCTACGGATACGCTTTCCTTCGGTGCGGGCCTTGCGCTGCAGTATGTGGATGCTAAATTCGGTGTCGGTGTCGCGAAAGACAAATTGGGACTTGGCTCAATCCACAACGAATACACGGCAGATGGCTTCACCTGGGGATTCAATCTTGGCATGATGTGGGCCCCCGTCGAGAACGTTCGATTCGGGGTTTCGTATCGTTCTGAAACGAAGCACAAAACGAACGGAACGCTCAAAACGCGCGGTACGGACAATCTGGCTGGGCTGAGTGGTGATTATGACGCCTCGGTTACTGTTTCCGGCCCGGCTTGGGCAATGTTCAATGCAGCATGGGATGTCAACGACTACCTCAGCCTTTACGCCACCTTCCGTTGGGCAGATTGGTCTAGCTTCAAGAGTCTCAAAACCGATGCTCCTGAACTCAGTTCTAATGTCGTAGGGACGCTGGGAGCCCTCGGGAAAAACGGCATTCTCAACGAAGGACAAATTAAGTCTTTGTCCGCTGTTTTCAACAATCTTGCCAACATCGAGAATAATTGGGTCGATACCTACCTGTATTCTGTAGGTTACGACCTCCGCGTGAATTCCTTCTGGACTCTGCGCGGTGGCGTTGCCTATGAAACGTCTGCTATCGGCGACCCCAAGACCCGTACGGCCCTCATTCCTGACGCTGACCGCTGGTGGTTTGCTATCGGATCCTCTTTCCACTGGACGAAGGACTTCCAGACGGATATCGGCTTTGCTCATCTGCACGGTGTGCATGAACGTTCGCTCTATGACCACACTCCGGGCGGTAACAGCGAACAGATTGGCAAGTTCCGTCATCTTGACGCCTACCTCCTCGGCGTTCAGATGCAGTACCGCTTCTAAGCCGATCCTCGGATGAGATAGACGCTCGTCTGATTTCAAACCCGCATGAGATCATTTCTTGTGCGGGTTTAATTTATGTTCATATTATTTATAAACATGTTAATTACATAACACACTACTTATTTCGCATGAATTAAATCCAGTAATCGAGCTCAAGCGCAAGATCCGACCGGAATGGCCTTATCAACACGGTCGACGATGCATTGAAGTTAATTTGCGAGAAGAACTACGCAACTTTCATCCGCAGGATGCGATGCCGGAAGTTCTACGCTTACGGCATCGCTTTCTGCAGGAAATTCAATTGTCAGCTCTCTGAGCCTGAAGCGCTTCAAGGCTCCCGAAGCGCATCAAGATTGCTCTGTGCGCCCGTCCAGAAATTGGCGCTTGGCTTCAAGAGCCTCTCGTACCCCGCCCGATGAATCGCTTCACGGCTCGCAGCTTCGGCGCACTCGAAGACATCAGCTTCCGCAACGCTCAGTACCTCGCGATCGCGCATGAGGGCCCTGCCTGCAACAAAAACATCCGCAACGTCGCCGGTGTTCCCGAACATCATGAGTTGATGGATCGGCATGAGGCGCGGCATCAGGTGCGGCGACGTCATTTTGATCGTCGTGATGTCGGCGAGCTTCCCTGCCTCGAGAGACCCCAGATCATGTTCGCGACCAATTGCCCGGGCGGCTTCGATCGTGATCATGGAGAGGAGCTTCCCGGCAGGCAGGAGGAAGGGGTCGTTCGCCACCGACTGCTGCAGGAGCGCGGTGTCGCGCGCCGCACGGAAAAGATCGAACGGCATGGCCGGAGCCGTGCCGTCTGTCGTGACGGCGACGTTTGCACCGAGCTCAATCAGTTCCGGCACCGGGCAGCGCATCGGGATCTGATTCCAGGAAGGCGTCGTCGTGACGTTTGTTTTGGTCTCGGCGAGAATCATTGCTTCATTAAACGATATCCCCTTGCAGTGCTGCACATGAACGTCGGGCCCGAGAAGCGGATCGTCGGCCTGAGCGGCGAGGCGAATCATGCCGCCAAAGGCTTCGGTATGAATCCTCACTTTCTGGCGGCGCGCTACCTCGCGGATCGACTTCATCATGTGGCGGTCTGCTTCAGTCAGGCGGCAGGCAAGATCGGCGGGCGTCGCTTTAGAGCCTTCAATCGAACTCACCATTACGAAGGGTGCGGCAAACGCACCAATGAGGCCGTTGTAGCTCCCGTTCACAAGCTCAATCGCCTCTTCGGCCTTGGCCATCAGTTCGTCGAAAGAGAATTCTTTTTCGACGAGGCGGCCGTTCTCTTCCTGAGCGAATGCCCTGGGGTACGGCGGATTCGAGGGACCGATCGCCGGATTTTCGCGCGTGCCGACTTCGGCGTGCCCGCGGACATGCTCCGCAATGATGCGGGGATCGTCGCACCGGGCGGCATTTGAAATCACCGACACGCCGCAGGTGATCCCGGCCTTCAGGCGCTCCAGCGCCGCAAGCCGCCCTTCGGCATGCCAGTAGGCGGGCGTCGTGCAGTGATGGTAGAGCTTCGTCAAGTAGTCCATCCAGCGCGTGCGGGAGTCGAGACCAAGCGTCCGGTTGAGGCAGTGCCCGGCATGCGTATGGGCGTCGATGAGGCCCGGGAGAACCATTTTCCCCGACATGTCGATCCTCTCGACATCCTGACCGGCGATCTGCTGAAGAAGCGCTTCAGTCTTCCCGACCGCCTCGATGCGGTCCTTTTCAATCAGAACCGCACCGTCTTCGATGCATTCATAGTCGCCGTTCATCGTGACAACGTAGCCGTGAATCAGAATCCTGCGCCCGGTCATGCCGCTCTCCTTTTAGGGGATCAAAAGCGGCATCTGAAGCCCGTGCCGCCTCTTTGCCCGAGTGTAGGAAGAGGCTGTCGGCGCGCCTATAGCATCCGGCGACAGAACCTGTCCTTTAGCGTCGAGATTCCCAAAAGAAACGGGCACCCGTCCGAAAACGAATGCCCGCAAAAGCGTTCCCTGCAGCTGTCTCCTCTGAAATCAGATCGTCATGATTCCCTGAGACATCAGAGCGTTCAGCTCGGATCGCAGCAGTGCGGAATCTTCCAGGAAGAGAAGAGCCCCACGAAGAAGCCTCCGATCGCCGGGCTCACCCACTGGAGCCCCTCAGCAGCCCAGGGCAGATCCCTGCAGACATTGGAGAGCATGGGAACCGTCAGCCCGAAGGCTTCCAGACCCTGCGTGATCGCGACGACGCCTGTGAAGAGAATCGTCATCGGATAGACCCAGCGGTGCTGAGGCAAACGCCGCCAGACAAGCGTGATGAGCGCAAGCACGATCAGAACGATCGCGATCGGATAGATGGCGACAAGCACCGGAATCGAAAACTTGAGAATGAGCGTAAGGCCCGCATTGCTCACGATCATGCTCACGAACGCAAAGAGCGCCGCCCAGCCGCGGTAGCCGAGCTTCGGCATGAGCGAGCTGAAGTAGTCCGAACAGCAGGCAATGAGGCCCACGCACGTATTGAAGCAGGCAATGAAGAAGACGAACCCGAGGAGCACCGTGCCGAGAGGCCCGAAGAGCGTGCCGGCAGCCGCCGTAAGAATCTGCGCGCCGTTCTCAAAGCTGTTCGAGATGCTGCCCGCTTCCATGCCGACCTGAGAGAGCGCACCGTAGACGCAGAAGAAGATGACCGCGGCCACGATGCCCGCAAAGACCGTTTCCTTCACGACCGCGCTTTCCGACTTGATGCCGAAGGCGCGGATGTTCATCGCGATGATGAGGCCGAAATTGAGGGCCGCGAGCGTATCCATCGTCTGGTAGCCGTCGATGAAGCCCGTGAAGAAGGCGTTCGCGGCGTAGCCCGCTTTTGCGACCCCGGGTTCGCCGATCGGCGTCGCCATCACTCCTATCCAGAGAATGGCGATGAGCGTGATGAGCGCGGGACAGAGGAAGCGCCCCAGGCGCTGCGTAAGCTTCTCAGGGTTCAGCGCCACTGCGAAGGCGAGGAGAAAGAAGACCACCGAATAGGCAAACTGCGATGTACCGAGAAGCGACCACCCGCCCATTTGAGCTTCGAGGAGTCCGAAGTTTTCGAGAACAGGGCGCACCACCATTTCAAAGGACGTGCTCGCCGTTCTCGGAATAGCAAGGCAGGGACCGATCGAAAGGTAGATGAGGAGCATGAAGACGAAGGCGAAGGCCGGATGCACGCGGCCCGCGAGCGACTTCAAACCGCCAGACTCCGCCACTGCCATCACGCCGAGAATTGGAAAGCCCACGGCAGTGACGAGAAAGCCTGCAAGTGCAGGAAGCGTGTCGACGCCGGCCTGAGCGCCGAGCCAGGGCGGAAAGATGAGGTTCCCTGCTCCGAAGAACATGGCGAAGAGCGTGAATCCGACGAGAAGGCGTTTCCCAAGCGGCAGTGAATTCATGAGTCAAGAAATCCGGGGTAAAGATTAGAAAGCCCGAAAGGCTAACACGTCTCTACGCCTCGCGGCCATGTCCGTCCTGAAGCTCCGATCGTGCGGCAAGCGAAGGCTTTTTCAATTTCCCTTTGTGGCAGAATGTCCGCAAAATCAGCGCTTCTTTATGGACCGCCCTGCGCAGCATCGCGCCGGGCGGGCTTTGGCGTTTGTACATCTTCTTCTCTACGTCATGCCATGACCGACACGCCCATCCTCTTCAAGGAAAACCTTGCCGCCGTCGAACCCGGTGTTCGCCGCAGGCTCGAAATCTCCGCCCAGACGAGCGACGCCGCGGCGATTGCCCGCGCTGCACTCGACATGAAGGCAAAGGGCATGCGCGTGCTCGTCGTCTGCGCGGATCCGGCGGATGTGCCGAGGCTCTCTTCCGAACTTCCCTGGTTCGAACCTGAACTTAATGTTCGGCCGTTGCCCGACTGGGAAACACTCCCCTACGACGTTCTCTCGCCCCAGGAAGACCTCGTTTCCGAGCGTCTCGAAACGCTCTACCGCCTGACGGCTCCCACCGGGGGCGCGGACGTGCTTCTCGCCTCAGCGATCACGGCGTCGCAGCGAATGGCTCCGGTCTCCTACATTGGTGCGAGCACCTTCTTCTTTCACGAGGGCGAGCGGATCTCGATCGGCGCGATCAAGGAGCGCCTCGCGCTCGCGGGGTACGCCTCCGTGAAGCAGGTTCTTGCGGCCGGCGAATTTGCCGTTCGCGGGAGCATCGTCGACGTCTTCCCGATGGGGTCCGAACGACCCTTCCGACTCGACTTCTTCGACGACGAGATCGAATCGATCCGATGGTTCGACGTGGAAACCCAGCGCTCGATGGAGGAAACGAAGGAAATCCGGCTCCTCCCCGGGCACGAATTCCCGGTGGACCCGGATTCGCTCCTTGCCTTCCGCCAGCGCTGGCGCACGCAGTTTGCGAGCGACCCGAGAAAGAGCCTCGTCTACACCGACATTGAGAAAGGCATTCTTTCGCCCGGCATTGAATACTATCTGCCGCTCTTCTTTGAATCGACCTCCATCCTCGCCGACTACCTGTCGGAAACGACCCGCGTCTTTCTCGTGGGCGACGCCGAAAAGGCGCTCCAGGCCTTCTGGCGCGACATGACGTCGCGCGCGAAGGTCCTTCTGACCGACATCCTCCGTCCGGCGCTCCCGCCTGAAATGCTCTGGCAGAAGCCCGAGGAATTCTTCAAATCCCTCAACAAGTTCGCGCGCTTCACGGTCGAAAAGAGGAACCGTGCCGAAGACCTCGAGCTCCTCACGGGCGTTGAGGTCGACAGGAAGAGCCAGAACCCGGTTGAAAAGCTTCTGCACCGCACGCAGGAATACGGCATGAAGGGCTGGAGAACGCTCATTTCCGCGTCGTCCCCGGGACGCGAGGAAACGATGTCGGAGCTCTTCCGCTCGGGCGGCCTCAAATTTTCGCCCGTCGACTCGTGGGGAGACTTCCTCGCGGCCGACGACAAGGTGAACATCGCCGCAACGCCGCTTTATTCCGGCGCGGTCTTTGAAAAAGAAAAGCTCGTCATCCTCACGGAAACCGAACTTTATGCCGCGAGTCCCCGGCGGCAGCGCCTGAGGCGCGTCAAGCACGCGACGACGCTCGAAATGATGGTGCGCGACGTCGCGGAACTGAAGCCCGGCGACGCCGTCGTTCATGCCGACCACGGCATCGGACGCTACCGCGGGCTCGTGCGCATGGAAACGGGGGAAGGCGAAGCCGAGTTCCTCGAGATTGAATACAAGAACGAAGCGAAGCTCTTTGTTCCGATCACGAATCTGCAGCTCATCTCCCGCTACGCGGGTGCCGACCCCGATCATGCGCCGCTCCACCAGCTCGGCCGCGGGGACTGGGAGAAGGCGAAGCGGAAGGCCGCCGAAGAGGTGCGCGACACCGCGGCTGAACTCCTCAACCTTTATGCCTTGAGAAAAACCCGCGAAGGGCTCAAATTCAAGCTCGACCCCAACGACTATCAGGCCTTCCGGGAGGGCTTCGCCTTCGACGAAACGCCTGATCAGGCGAGCGCCATTGAGGCGGTCGTGAGCGACATGACGTCAGGGAAGCCCATGGACCGCCTGGTCTGCGGCGACGTCGGGTTCGGCAAAACTGAAGTCGCGCTTCGCGCCGCATTCATTGCCGCGATGGCGGGCCGACAGGTTGCAGTCCTCTGCCCGACGACGCTTCTGGCGGAGCAGCATGCCGCCACCTTCCGCGACCGCTTCCGCGCGTGGCCCGTGACGATTGCCGAGCTCTCGCGCTTCCGTACGGGTAAGGAAACAACCAAAGCACTCGAAGGCCTCGCCGACGGCACGGTCGACATCGTGATCGGCACGCACAAGCTCCTTTCCGACAAGGTGAACTTCAAGAACTTGGGGCTCGTCATCATCGATGAGGAGCACCGCTTTGGCGTACGTCAGAAGGAGCTTCTGAGGAAAATCCGCGCTGAAGTGGACGTGCTCACGCTCACGGCAACCCCGATTCCGCGCACGCTCTCGATGAGCCTCGAAGGGATCCGCGACTTTTCCGTCATTGCGACCGCTCCGGAGCGCAGACTCTCCGTCAAAACCTTCGTTCAGAGCGACCAGGACGGAACGATCCGCGAGGCGATCCTGCGTGAACTAAAGCGCGGCGGTCAGGTCTACTTCCTTCACAACGAAGTCGAAACCATGGAGAACGCCCGGCTTCGGCTCGAAAAGCTCGTGCCCGAAGCCCGCATTGCGGTCGCTCACGGCCAGATGCATGAGCGCGAGCTCGAGCGCGTGATGCGCGAGTTCTATCAGCAGCGCTTCAACCTGCTCCTTTGCTCCACCATCATCGAAACGGGCATCGACGTTCCTTCCGCCAATACGATCATCATCGAGCGCGCGGACAAGTTCGGCCTCGCTCAGCTTCACCAGTTGCGAGGCCGCGTCGGGCGTTCGCACCATCAGGCATACGCCTACCTGCTCACGCCCCCCGACGGCGCGTTCACGAAGGATGCGCAGAAGCGCCTGGACGCCATTCAGGCTCTGGAGGATCTGGGCTCGGGCTTCTACCTCGCCATGCACGACCTCGAAATCCGCGGCGCGGGCGAAGTTTTGGGCGAACACCAGAGCGGCGAAATTGCAGAAGTCGGCTATGACCTCTACAACCGCATGCTCATGCAGGCGGTCAAGGCCCTGAAGCGCGGCGAAAGCCCTTCGGTCGACGGGCCGCTTTCGCTCTCGACCGACATCAATCTTCATGCGCCCGCGCTCCTGCCCTCTTCCTACGTATCCGACGTCTCCCAGCGCCTCGCCTACTACAAGGCGTTTGCCTCCGCCGAGGACCGCTACGCGCTCGAGAAGTCGACCGAAGCTTTGGTCGACTGCTACGGGAAGCTCCCCGACCCGGCAAGGAGGCTGATCGACATCCATCGCCTGAGGCTTCGCTGCGAAGCGATCGGCATCCGCAGAATCGACGCCGCAGCGGCCGGAATCATCATCATCTTCACGCAGAAGCCCAATCTCGATCCGCTCGCGCTCATCAAGTTCCTCCAGTCGAGAACGGATGCGCAGATGCTCGGACCCGAGAAGCTCAGGCTCAAAGGTTCGAGCGACGATCCGGAAAAGCGCCTCGCGATCGTCTATGAAACGCTCGCCAGACTTTCGCCTCAGGGAACTGGAAGCGGAAGCAGCGACGAGAGCGGTAAAGGCGAGAGCGGCAAGAGCGGGAATGCGCCTTCATCCAAAGCCGTCTCTCCTGCCTCTTCTTCCGCTTCGAAGAAGTCTCCTCAGAAGGCATTGCCCCAGAAGCCCGCTCAGACCACGGCGAATGTGCTGAAGGCTACGCACGGGAGAGGGTCGCGCGGCGGCCACGCCGTCCGGGCGATTGGTCCGCGGCGCGGTTAAGGCGATGCCTGAGAACTGACGCGAAAAAGGCCCAAAACGAAAAAGGCTCTGAGATCTTCTCTTTCCAGGAGAAGCTCAGAGCCTTGTTTTTTGTGCCGTGAAGGGAAAGCCCTATCAGCGGCCTAGCTCAGGCTGCCAGCGCATCAGGCGCTTTTCGCAGACCGTGACGATGCGGTCGAGGATGAGCGCGCAGGCGGTCAGCACCAGAATGCCTGCCATCACCGTATTCATGTCGAAGGTGGTTTCTGCCTGCAGGATCAGGTAGCCCACGCCTTCGGCCGACCCCAGGTATTCGCCGATCACGGCGGCGACGAACGCCATGCCGACCGACGTATGAAGGCTCGAGAAGACCCAGCTCATGGCTGACGGGAGATAGACGTGCTTCAAGAGCTGCTTCGCGTTCGCGCCCAGCATCCTTGCGGAATTGAGAACCGTCGGGTTCACCTCGCGAACGCCCTGGTAGACGTTGAAGAAGACGATGAAGAAGACGAGCGTGAAGCCCAGGGCAATCTTCGACGCGGGCCCCAAGCCGAACCACACCGCAAAGATCGGCGCGAGAATCACGCGGGGCATGGAGTTCAAGCCCTTGATGAAGGGATCAGCAACAGCGGCCGCCATGGGCGAGAGCGCGAGCCAGAGGCCGGTGGCGAGGCCCGCCACGGTGCCGATCGCAAAGGCCATCACGGTTTCGTAGAGCGTCACTGCGAGATGACGGTAGATTTCGCCCCCGACAAACCAATCCTTGATCCGCATGAAGATCTCATAGGGTTCGCCGAAGAAGAAGGCCGCCTGGCTGTCGTTTGAAAAGAAGAAAGGCGGGATCAGCCCCGGCTTCGTCATCGCCCACCAGAAGACGAAGATGGCGGCGAGGAGCCCCCACTGCCAGATGCGGATTTTGAAGGCGTTCGCGTGATGATTCATTTTCTTTTGCCTGCCTCTAGAAACTTTTTTCCTAAACCCCTGGATCAGATCGCTGCGCGATGCTGCTGATAGGACTTCAGCACTTCGTCGCGAAGCACATTCCAGATGGCTGCATGGCATTCGTTGAAGGCGGGCGTCATGCGGATTTCCGCCACATTCCGTGGTCTCTCGAGCGTGATCGGAAAGTCGCCGATCGGGTGAGAAGCGGGACCGACCGAAAAGACCACCACGCGGTCGGACATGGCGATCGCTTCGTCGAGGTCGTGCGTGATGAAGAGCACGGCCTTCTTCTTTTCCTGCCAGATGGCGAGAAGCTCGTCTTCCATGAGCTGGCGCGTCTGAATGTCGAGCGCCGAGAAGGATTCGTCCATGAGGAGAATGTCCGGATCCGCAATCAGGGTCTGCGCCATCGCGACGCGCTTTCTCATGCCGCCCGAAAGCTCGTGGGGATAGCGGTCGGGGAACTTTTCGAGTCCCACGCGGGCGAGCCAGCTCATGCCGAGCTCGCGGGCGTGCTTCGGATCCTCGCCCCGGAAGGTGAGGCTCATCGTGACGTTTTCAAGAGCCGTAGCCCAGGGCATGAGGCTCTCGGCCTGGAACATGTAGCCCGCGCGGCGGTTGAGCCCCTGAAGGGGCTTCCCGTAAACGAGCACCTCGCCGTCGGCGGGCTTCAGAAGCCCGGCCGCGGCATTGAGGATTGTCGACTTTCCGCATCCGGTCGGCCCCACGACGCTCACGAATTCACCGTCGCCGATGGAGAAGGAGACGTTTTCCGTCGCGGTGTAGATGCCTCCGGGAACAGGGAAGCGGCAGGAAACGTTCTTGAATTCGATGGCGGGCATGTCGCCCGATTGCGAAGTGGTAGATGCGGACATCACGGATGCCTGAGTTGAATGCGGTTTTGAAAAGTCGGAATGGATGTAATTGGCGTGCCTGCGAGATCCCTTACGCCTTTCTGGCGTTGATCGGCGAAGCTTCAGCAAACTGATTGGCGAAGCAGGCGGCCGCGTCGAACTTGAAGGACGCGAGCGCCGGCGTCACGGAGGAGAGGGCCTTCGCCGCCGCCTCAACGCACCCCGCGGGGAAGCGGCCGTTGGTCGACATCGAGGGGCGGTTGTTGACGAAGCAGTGGGCGTAGAGATCGGGATTCCCCATGAAGGCCTGACGCGGCACCGACTTCATGAGCGTTTCAGGCGTTACCTTCTCGATCACCTTGAGCGAGCGGATGACCGCGTTCGTGAGGCGCTGAACCGTTTCCGGATTGGCCTTCACGAAGGCTTCCGGGGCGTAGAGGCAGCCGCCGACCATTGCACCGCCGTAAAGCGCATCCGATTCATCCACGCGGCGCGTGTCGGTGACGATCGTGATCGCCTTTTCATCGGTGAGCTGCGTGATGACGGGGTCGAGGCCAACCAGGGCATCGATCTGACCGGCACGCATGGCGGCAATGGCGCCAGCACCCGTGCCCACGCCGATCACGGAGAATTCATTGGGCTTCACGCCCGCGCGCTGCATGACGAAGTTCGCAATCACGTGCGTGGAGGAACCCGGGGCCGAGACGCCAATGCGGCGGCCCTTCAATTTGGCAGGATCCTTTTCGTCCTTCATCGTCGTGCGGTTCATGACGAAAACGCACTGAGGCGCGCGGTCCTGAAGCACGAAGGCCGTCATGCGCTGGCGCTTCGTCTGCATCATGAGCGTGTGCTCGAATGCGCCCGAAACCACGTCGGCCGAGCCGCCCACAACAGCCTGAAGCGACTTGGAGCCCCCCTGGAAGTCGACCACCTTGACGTCGAGCCCTTCCTCCTTATAGAAGCCCATCCAGTCGGCGAGCGCCATCGGGAGGTAGTAGTAGAGGTTCTTGCCGCCGACGGCGATGGTCACGGACTTCTTTTCGGGTTCCTTTGCCCACACGCCGCGGGAGAAGGTGGAAGCGGAAATGCCGGCGGCCGCGAGCGTGGCGGCGGCAATGAAGTCGCGGCGGGAGATCGAGGAGAAGAAGGAAGAAGAGAAGGAGGGAGCAAACATGATGGTCATCCGAAAAGAAGGCATGGGTTCTTTAAAACCGCAGAGGATGACGCGCTTCCCCGGATTTTCAGTCGATCCGGACGATTTTCATCGCTTCGCCCGGTCGATCTCCCGGAAGTCTTCAGGACTTCATTGAGGAGCCGGCACCTCTGCATTTTTGCGGGGCTTTGGGAGGAAGGCTCTTTGCTTTTCCGGCAGCAGCCGGAGGAGCTTCAGATGCCGTCCTCCACCCTAAGTCGAAGCCGCAGGAGACCGGCATGGAGAACAAGATGCATCCGGCGTGAAACCGTGCTTTGGGAAGCTTCTGAATGCATCTGCGAAATCTCCAAAATAAAAAGTTGATCTATTTGAGTTCTATGGAAAGCGACTGTTCGTTTCCTTTGTCGTGCGGTGAATAATGCACCCTGCAGGCCCTCCCGGCAATAGTGAAAACATCCCAGAACCTCCATTTTCTTAGGTAGATCTGCCTAAGCGAAGGATGATTTATGCAAAAGAGAAGAAAATTCTCTTCTCCTAACATTCAATGTCAAAAATAGAGAAGCACCTTATCTTTGCTTTTTAAGGAATTTTTAAATCCATACTCAGAATACTGCGTAAATAAACTTTCGCTTTATTCTGAATATCGTCCTCAAACATTCAGATCGCTATGCGCACGAACCTGGCGTCTGCGCGTTCAATGCGGTATTCGCAGATCCGGCCGTCAGGAAGCCGCGAAGTCCGACAGAGAACGAGCATCGACGTCGTTGTCGACAAAGGCGGGATTGACCTCGCAACTGCTGAAAGAGAAGATGGAGTAGAAAGGCATGACCTCTGCGCGCATGCCATCACTGAAGGCGTAACGGAACGCTCACGCACGCTTTTTGCGCTGGGCTCCGGATGCAATCCAGCGCTTTCCCCGATTTCCGCCCAAACACCACGCGCAGGAATAAAAACATGAACCTCCTCAAAAAACGCTGGCTCCTCCTTGCCGCTGCGTGCCTCATCAACCTCTGCGCAGGCTCCATCTACGCCTGGTCGGTCTTTGCGCCGCCTCTTGCTGAACGCCTCTCCCTCATCACAGGCACTGCCGTCACGGCAGGAAGCCTCGCCGCCGCCTTCAGCCTTGCTAACGGCATTGCACCCATTCCGATGATCCTGGGCGGCTGGATCAACGACCGCTTCGGACCGCGCGCCATCATTCCCGCTGGCGGCATCGTGATGGGAATCGGCTTCTATCTGGCCGCAAGGGCCGCAACGCCGCTTGAGCTTATCCTGGGCTACGGGCTGGGATTCGGTCTGGGACTCGGATTCGTCTATGGGTCGAGCGTCAACACAACACTCAAATTCTTTCCCGACCACAGGGGGCTTGCGGGCGGCATCGCGACGGCGGTGTACGGCCTCAGCTCCGTGCTTCTTCCTCCTATCGCGCATGCGCTTATTGAAACGGAGGGCATTGAAGCGGCGCTCCTCACGCTGGGCGGCATCTTCACGGTCGTGATTGCGGCGGGCGGCCTTCTTCTCGAAAAGTGCCCGGACGGTTTTGCAAAGCAATTCTCTGCTGCCGCACCCGGCAAACGAAGGGCAGCGGAAGAGTGCGACTGGCGCGGAATGCTTCGTTCGAAGCGCTTTCCTCCCATGGCGGCGCTCATGCTCTGCGGCGCAATCCCCGGGATGATGATCATCTCGCACTGCTGGAGTCTCGCGAAGGACGTGGCCGGGCTTGATGCGGCAGCTGCCTCCGCAATGGTTTCCATGCTGGCGCTCGCAAACGTTTTCGGAAGGCTCCTCGCCGGCGCGCTCTCCGACAAATTCGGACGGCTCGCGTCGCTCACGGGCGCGCTCATTCTCACAATTCTGGCAACCGTTCTGCTCTCGCTCTCAGACCAGAACGCGCATCTCCTCTTCTCTGCGGGCATTCTTGCGATCGGCCTCTCCTTCGGGGCCTTTATGGGGATCTATCCGGGCTTCACAGCAGAAGAGTTCGGCGCGAAAAACAATTCCGTCAATTACGGGATCATGTTTTCGGGCTTCTCCGTTGCCGGGTTCGCCGGCCCCATGGCGATGAACGTTCTCAAGGAAGCCGGCATGAGCTACCAGGAGATCTGCCTGATCGCCGGCACGCTCGCGGTTCTCGGACTCGTTTTTGCCTATCTTTTCGATCGTGCGAAGAAGGCTTCGTGAGGATGGATCCCGGAATATGCACGCATCAGCATGCTTTGATATGCAAAAGCATTGGGTCATCCACATGATGAAGGCTTCCTCTTCATTCCTCAGGAATGACGGGGAAGCCTCTTAGAGTGCTGAAATCAAACTACCGTCAGCTGTGGCAGGCGGAGCACTTTTCAAACGTGTACTGATGATGGCACTGGTAGCAGGCATCCACGTTCGCTTCAGCCTTCGCGCCCTTCCGGGGCGGCATGGCATGCGGCGTGTGGCAGGTCGTGCACTCCCAGATGTTTTGATCCGCTTTTTCGCCATGCGGAATATAGGTGTGCGGGTTGATCGGAAGCGGATCGGCTTCCACCTGAACATTCTTTGAAATCAGAGCTTCAAACGAACCGTGGCAGCCGAGGCACTGGTCCTTCGTCAGAGTTTCAGCAGCAAAAGCGGAAGCGCCCGAGGAAAACGCAAGGAGAGCGAGGAGCGCATGGACAAGAATCGTCTTCATGGCAGGATTACCTGGATTGGGGTCTGAGGAGGCGCCGCCCGGACATCCAAGGAGAAGGAAGAATCCGGACGGCGCCGTTGGCAGAGATCAGGCGCGGCGCGACGCGGCATGCTCGCCTGCGAAGCGGCCGGGCATGATGCCGCGCGGCATGCCGTTGCCGACATAGAGGCCGCCCGCCGTTTCACCGGCTGCGTAAAGACCCGGGATGATGTTCCCTTCAATGTCGTAGACGCGGGCGTTTTCGTCGATGGCGAGGCCGCCCGTGCAGTTGTGGATCACAACCATGAGGCGCACCGCATGGAAGGGTCCCTGCGCGATCTTGCGCTTCAGAAGCTTTGCGGGCTTATTGAACTCGTCGTCCTTGCCGGCCTCCACAAAGGCGTTGTAGCGGGCGACCTGCTCAGGGAGCTCGGGCTGGTTCGTAATGCGCGCGAGTTCCTCGATCGTGTCGGCGTCAAAGGCATAGCCTTTTTCGCACTGCGGATAGCTCGTGTCCCAGCGGTTCTTTTTGGCCGCGGCATCATCAAAGACGCACCAGAGGAACTGATCGGGCTGCCTCAGGGCCATGTCGTAGAAGGTGTAGCCTCCCAGATTCTTCGTGTCCTCCTCGCGAACGAAGCGCTTGCCTTCCTTGTTCGTGAAGATCACGTCTCCCCAGCGCGGACCGGCTACTGCGAGACCCGGGCAGCCGTACTTGCTTCCCTTCGGGAAGCTGTAGCGGTTGGTGCCGAACTTGCGGCGCATGTGCGCCGTATCCTCGCCGCGGTCGCCTTCGTAGATGGCCCCTGCACGAAGACCCGCGATGATTGCCGAACCGTCCGCATCAAAGTGCGGGAAGCCGGACGCAATGATGTTTTCGCCGCCAAGACGCGGATCCATAAGCCAGCGCATCTTGGGGTTGTTTTTGAAGGACCCGCCCGCGAGAATCACGCCCCTGCGGGCGCGGACGTTGATCACGCGGCCGCCAGCCTCAACGCGGCAGCCGACACAGTTGCCGTCATCGTCGCGGTAGACATCCGTCACCTTGTGTTCGAAATAGAGCTTCACGCCCTTCTTCTCGCAGTATTCGCGAAGCGGCACCATGATGCCGCGGCCCGACATGAAGCCGCCTGAAGGCTGCTTCTTAACAGCGCCGTCGCCCGGATCATCCGTATAGATGTGGAGGTACGACTCATGATGCTGCGTGTCGTACTTCCCGGGCTTCGTGAACGTGGGGAGGAACTTGACGCCCCTTGCTTCGAGCCATTCCTGGGTGCCCCCGCAGTATTCGGAATACTTCCTCGCGAGACGCGGATCATTCTTGCGGTATTCAGGGTTAAGCGGATCAGTCAGGTGCTCGTAGAGCGCCTGCGGAGAATCTTCCATGCCGTTCTCGCGCTGAAAGCGCGTGCCGCCGCGGAGCGCGATGATGCCGCCGTTGATGATGGCCGCACCGCCGTAGTTGACGTCCTTTTCAAAAACAGCCACCTGAGCGCCGTTGTCAACGGCAGCAGTAGCGGCGCTCATGCCGGCGATGCCGGAACCCGCGACAGCGACGTCGACGGTCATGTCCCATTTCGCGGGAAGCTTGCGAAGCGACGGCGTGGGCGCGGCAAAGGCAGCGGCACTCAGGAACCCGGCAGCAGAGCCGGCGAGGAGGGAACGACGGGAAAGTTGCATTTTTCTTCTCCTTGGAAACGCTTGGGTAGTCTGAGCAGTCACTCTTCTCTGAGCTGCTCCATGGAGAAGAAGGTTATTTTTTGAATTCCCTAGGGAACCCGCATTCCCGTCAATCGGGATGCTTCCGGGAAAGTTCAGAAGCCTTCCCCGAAAGAGACGCTCTTCCATTGGCGTCCCTCAGGAACCGGAGAGCCTGAATGCGCCTCAGGCTCCGGACATCTTCCGCCCGCATCGGCTTCCTGCCGGATCAGCCGGACGTGCTCTCGCCGATGCGGATCAGGAATTGCGAAAGTCCAGCGGAACTTTTGACGCCGAGCCGACGGTAGGCGGCCGCCCGATAAGCCTGAACCGTCTTTTCGCTGATGCCGAGGGCTTCCGCGACCTCGCGGTTCAAAAGCCCGCGCGCAACAAGACGCACCACGGCGAGTTCCCGTTCGGTGAGCTCTTCAAAAAGCGCGCGCTCCACTGCGGGCTCGCGTATGCCGGCCCGCTGGCGCAGATCTTTCTCTACGGCTCCGGCTATTGCGGAAAGGAGCCTCGCCTCATCGGCCGGCTTCGACAGGAAATCGATCGCGCCGTCCTTCATCGACTGCACGGCAAGGTCGATGTCGCCGTGCGCGGTGAGGAAAATGACGGGCAGCCTGATCCCGCGCGTTCTCATCTCGCGATAGAGCTCCACGCCGTTCATGAGCGGCATCTGAAAGTCAAGGAGGACGCACCCCGGACGCGAAGGCGAGTCACCCACGAGGAAGCTCCGGGCATCGGGATATTCCGCGGTCTCCCAGCCTTCAGCACCGAGGAGCATGCCGTATGCAAAACGCATGCCTTCATCGTCGTCGACGATGCGGATGAGGGGCTTTTCATTCCTGGTCATCATTCGTTCTCCGCGCAAAAGTCAGTACTGCCGAAAGGCCCTTGCCGCCCCCGGGCGCACGCTCAAAGGAAAGACCTCCCCCGGCGAGTTCGGCAATCGAGCGTGCGATGACGAGTCCGAGCCCGAGGCCCTCAGTCTTTCCGGTATGAAGCGGTTGAGCAAGATTCGCAAATGCCTCGTTCGAAAGCCGCGGCCCGTTGTCCGTGACGCGCACGCGGACTTCCTCTTCATCCGATTCAACAGAGAGCCGGACCAGAGGATGGGCTTCATCCTTCACGGCATCGCCCGCGTTCTTGAGGAGATTCACGATGGCGAGCTCAATTTCAAGCGGATCGCCTGTCGTCATGACGCCGGCTTCGGGCATGCTGCAGACGACGCTCCCGAGATTGCGTCCGCTCGTCTTCAGGTTTTCGAGCGCTGCACGGGCGGCGGCCTTCACGTCCACAGGCAAAGGCGCACGCTGCTGACGCGCATAAGAACGCACCCGTTCGACAATCTCATTCGTGCGCAGAGCCTCGCGGTGAATGGATTGAGCGGCTGCCTCAAGTTTTCCGCGCACATCCGCGGGACCTGCCGAAGCGTTCATGCCGTCAATGCCGTTCAAATTTTCGAGGAGCCTCAGCTGCGCTCGAGCTGAATAGCGGATGACGGAAAGGGGCTGCTTCAGTTCGTGAGCAAGCATTGAGCACATTTGCCCGATCGTGCCCACGCGCTGCATCTGTTCGAGGCGGCTACCGGCCTCCTGGCGCTCTTGTTCAAGCGCCATTTCGCGTTCATGCGCCTTCGTGAGCGCTTCCGTCTTCCGCTTCACAAGCAGACTCAGAATGAAGCTGTGCGCGATCAGCATGAGGAGCGCAATCAGCGCCACGGTGATTTCCGCCGAATAGCGCTTCAATATGGCGCTGAAGGTCCACTCCTTCAGAATGCTGTAGGGACCAATCCGAAGCGTTTTGAGGAGCTCGTCCGTACGGCTGAAGTCGGTTGCCACCGACCACTGCCAGCCGTCTCCGGAGGGCGCGAGCCCAAGGAGCGCTGCCGTGGCAATGGTGCTTTCCTCGGGCGTTGCCCTGGGCGTCGTGGCAAAGGTCCAGCTCGGATAAAGCTCCGATGTATGCGCGCACCTCAGCCCGTCGTCCGTTTTGGGGTCAATCACGCGCAGCTTCTCCGCGCGGCTGTCGCCGGCGGCTCGCATCTCCTCAAGAAGGCAGGAGACGATGACGCCGCCGTCCGCTTCCCCTTCAAGGACGCTGTCGATAATGCGCGAGGCAGGGAACCGGTAAAGCCGTCGGCTGAAGAAATTGTCCGGATCGAACCCGCGCTGAGCCACCTCTCCCATGGCATAGGCGTTGCCGGTAAAGGCATTGGGATAGGTGAGCGCGATGCTTTTTCCCTTAAGGTCCCCGAGGTGCCCGACATCCTGCCGGTCCTTTCTCACCACAATGCTCGAGGCGATGCCGCGATTGGGAGAATCCGAACGGGGGTCGAAAAGCGTTGCGATGTCGCGGGCGCCCTCAGGAATATGGCTTCTGTAGAACCCGCCGCTCGCGACAAAAATATCGATCCCGTGTCTTTTAATGCGTGCGCCGAGCTGATCCGTTGTCAGAAAATCAATTTCGACGGCATAGCCCCTGGCTTCAAATGCGTCTTTCAGCGCATCGAGCGCCCTTGCAATCTGAGCATCGCTTTCAGAGGGCTGCGAAAGCCGGATCGAACCGATGGAAACATTCGGACGTCCATCGCTCTGCGCGAGCGTCTCTGCAGACGCTGTGGCGAAGCAGAGCGCGGCCGCGGAAAGGAGCGCGGCAGCGCCTGCAGAAAAGCATCGGCAAACGGATCGGCAGAAATGCATCGGAAGCGAAAAGGGAACGTCTGAAGAAGTTCCCATTTTCGCTCGAATTAAGTGAGAGATGATCGCTGAGAGCGTAAGTCCAGAACATTCAGCCTCAGGGCTTTCGTCGTACCCGGCAGCCTCAGCGAAGCTCCCCGCATTGGTCTTATTCGTGCTTTTTTAGTCCTGCGAGCACTGCGAACGGATTCGGGCGCTTCTCTTCCTCGGCTTCAGGCTCGTCCTCCCAGACGGGCTTATCTTCGCAGCCGTCCTCATGCACGGCCATGCGCGGGAGCGAAAGAATGGCTTCTTCCTCCACCCAGTCTTCAAGATCAAAGTGCCTCGAGCCGACCGCAACGTCTTCGCCTTCCTCGTCGTCTTCGATCGGAAGGGCGTTGGCTTCGGCTTCGGTCTTCACAAAACGGAAGACCGCTTCCGATTCAATGTGCACCGTGACGGGCTTATTGCAGCGCGCGCAGAACATGTCCACGTCGCCTTCCATTGAAAGCGTGGCGGCGGGAAGCCCGCGGATTTCACCCTCGCCCGACGCAGCGAACTTGATCACGCCGCGATCGGTCGCGAGAAACGTGCAGAGCTGCGGGAGGTCCTTCACCGGCACCTCGCCTTCCAGCTCTTCTTCTCTTTTGCAAAGTTCGAAAAAATCAACGTACTGCGTCATCTTTCTGCCTTTTATCCTGAGCGTTTTTCCTGCGGGCTGAGATTTTCTCCGCCCGCAAATGCCTCAACACTCTTCGGGGGTATTGGGGATCCGAACACGTCCTTAAGCGGCCGCTCTCAGTCCCCCGCGAAGTCTACCGATCCCGGAGACGACGGCACCGGAAGATTTGCGATTTTTAACGAGGAGTCTGCGCATTAAAAGACACGCGCCTGCGAAAGCAGAGGAGAGCGCCGCTAGAATTGAGCCACTATGACCAAACAGCTCATTCTTGCCTCGAGCTCCCGCTACCGCCGCGAGCTCCTCGACCGTCTCGGCCTTCCCTACCTTGCTGAAAGCCCCGACATTGATGAATCGTCTCTTCCCGGAGAAACGCCCCGCGAAACTGCGCTTCGCCTCTCCGAAATGAAGGCCCGCGCCATCTGGGAGAAGCACCCCGGATCCGTCGTGATCGGGTCGGACCAGACGGCTAATCTTTTGGGCGAAAAGCTCGGCAAACCTCATACCCGCGAGCGCGCGATCGAGCAGCTCTCCCGCATGCAGGGAAATACCGTCGTCTTCGCCACCGCCCTCTGTGTGATAGACGCCGAAGGGAATGCGAAGAAGCTCGAAAGCCTCACCACGATCCGCATGCGGAAGCTCTCCCGCGAAACGATCGAAGCCTATGTCGACCGTGAGAAGCCCTTTGACTGCGCGGGTTCGGCCAAGATCGAAAAGCTCGGCATTGCGCTCATGGCTTCGGTCGAATCCGACGACCCGACCTCTCTGATCGGGCTCCCGCTCATGAAGCTTACGACCCTTCTTGCCGAAGCCGGCATTGAGGTCCTCCCCGGGATTCTTGAAGGCTGATCCGTCAGCTCGCGACTCCCCCAAGAAGCCGTTCTTTTCCTTCGCTCAAAGGCGTCTTTTCATGTCCGGAACGCTCTACCTCATTCCCTGTCCGATCAGCACGAGTGCGCCTGAGGAGACCATTCCTCAGCGCACGCTCGAGGTCGCGCGGTCGCTCGACTACTTCCTCGTCGAAGCTGCCCGGACGGCCCGGGGAACATTGAAGAGCATGGGACATCCCCAGCCCATTTCGACCCTCACGATTGAAGAGATCGGGCACGATCCGGAGGCAGGGAAAATCGACGCCTGGCTCGCGCCCGTCGTTGAAGGAAGAAGCGCCGGGATTATTTCCGAGTCGGGGTGCCCCGGCATCGCCGACCCGGGAGCGCAGATCGTTCAGCGCGCGCACGAACTCGGGATACGCGTCGTGCCGCTTACGGGCCCGAGCTCGCTTCTTCTCACCCTCATGGCTTCGGGGCTCGACGGACAGCGGTTCCGCTTCCTCGGGTACCTCCCGATTCATGAGGATGAACGGCGCGCCGCGATTCTTGCGGCTGAAGCCGCAAGCCGGGCTAGCGAAACGCAGCTCTGCATTGAAACGCCCTACCGGAACACGGCCTTCCTCGCCGGACTCATTGAGACGCTCGCTCCCACAACGCGCCTTACCGTAGCGCTCGACATCACGGGAGAAAACGAAAGCATCCGCACGAAGACGGTTGCCGAGTGGAAGAAGGCAACGGAAGAAGAACGCACGCTCCCCAAAATTCCCTGCGTCTTTGCATTTCTTGCGGAGCCCGGGAAAAAACAAGCGCCCCGCTATGCGCCTAAGAACGCTGCCCGCAAAGGCATGGGACAGAATTCCTCCCGCGGCAAGCCTCAGGGGGAAAAGCCCTTCAGAAAGAAGCGCTTGTCTTCGAACCGCTCCTGACGGAAACACAAGGATTACGGCATGCAGGCACTCTGGCAAGAGCTTCTCGACTTCGCACAAACCCCCGCGGGACTTCTGATTCTCGCGGCGGCGGCCTTTGTGCTTGCGAGCTTTCTGATCACGGGTCTCATCTTCTTTATTGCGTCTCTCTTCAAGAAGAAGAGCCCGCTTGCTGTTCAGACGTCAGAAGATGCTCTTCAGGAAAAAACGCCGGAAGAGTCTGCCAGCTCCACCGGAGATCCTCTTGAAAGCTTTGACCGTCGGTCGCTCAAAGCACCGATCGCGCTTGCGCGCCTGCGCGCCCAGGGCCCGGACATTACGGAAGCTGCTGAACCCATGATGCCCGGAAGCGCTCCTCAACCTGCAGCCCCCGAAAGAGACTTGACGGCCGAAGAGAAGCCTCAGGCCGAACCAGCAGCATCGGCTCCTGCAGCGGAGCCCGCTCCTGAGCCGCCCCAGCCGGCACCCTTCGCTTCCGCTCCGATAACGCCGAAGCTTCCGGATCCTTTCGGGCGAGCGAACTTTCTTCTTACGCTTCCCTTCGAAAGGCGCGTTGGCCTTTCCATGGCGCATGCGGATCTCTGCGGCGCAGGCATCGAAGCCGTCTTCTTTGATCCGGAAGCCGTCTCCCGCTGGGATGATGTAACGCTGCGCCTGGTGCCTTTCCTTCCTCAGGGAAGCGGCAAGCTCCTGATTACCGAATCCGATCGGGAAACCTTCTCCTCGGGCGACCTTTTTGCGCAGCCTGATGCCGTGATTGAACTCTCTTCCGGTCTCATCGCGCTCGAATACAAGTCGAAGGGCGGCCGGTCCGAGGATCCCCTGCGCTGGGCGGAAGCCATGCGTACGAAGGACATTCTGCAGACGGTCATCAACGCGCTCGTTCTTTCTGCGGAATCCGGGCGCCCGTCGGCGCCGGTTCTTCGCACGAACAATGCGGTCTTCTTTATCCGCCCGTCCATGGATCTTCGCAAGGTGATTGAAGCGAAGCTCGGGGATGCGAAGCAGTTTCTGTCGCTCTCGTCGAGCGGCAGCGGAGCAGCCGGCATCAGTGCGTCCGACTATTCCGAGCTTCTCACGCCCATCGTGGCGAAGCTTTTCCCGAGACCCATGTCATCCGGCTCGCTCATCGGCATGAAGGCGCATGAGGAGATGCTGGCACGTCGGTAAGATTCATGGAATGATATGCTTTTCTTGGGAATTTTAATTAAATCAAAATAAATTATTTAGTATTTTATAGGTTAAATTGAAAGCCGTAGCAGATTGCCAACATTGCTAAACTCGGGTTTATACTACACATACTAATTGATCTTTATTTAAAGAAAACCGAAGCAATTATCTTCATTACTAGGGTTAACCCCCCCCCCCGATCCGTGCATTTTCTTAGGATCAAGCCTGTGCCTGCGACTGCCCGGCTTCTTTCCGAAGTAAATGAGCAGAGCGGGCATGAGCTTTTTCTCCTTAGCGGGAGAAACCAGAAAGCTCACCAAAATCAATTGATTTGGAGTTAACCCTAAAAATGAATAAGACATTCAAAGTGGCTCGCTCGCTGACGCGCGGCACGGTCGTGACAAGCGAAAAGGCTTCTTCCTATCAGGGCAAGGCCGTGAAGACGGTTATCGCTGCGGCGGTGGCTTCCCTCGTCGCTGGTGCGGCGATGGCGGCAGAAGTTGCCGGCACCGTAGACATCACGGGTTCGCTTGCGATCTCAACTGCTAACTCTGCGACAACCTACAAGAGCAGCGACGTCAATAAGACTACTACTGGTGCTGATGGCGCCTCTACCACCGCCTCGTGGGACGACAAGACTGATACGCTCGGCGCCGGTTCTAAGGTTGTTCTGGCTAATGGGCTCCTCTCGGTTGCCAACACGGAAACTACGACGGTCGACTCCATCGATGGCACCGGCACTGTGACGGTTGATGCGAGCACCGCTAACACCACGTTGGCTGAAGATAAGGGGTTCACGCAGAAGCATACCCACACCGCTCTTGACATCAACATGACCGCTGCGGATGGCGATAAGGGTGCTGCAACTAAAGCGACTCTGACGCTCTCCGGTTCCGATACGCGTGTGTTTGCATCCGGTACGCTGAAGACAACGACTGCAACGTCTGAAAAGCATGTCGATGCCGGCTCTGCCGAGCTTAAGTTCGCGAACGGCACGCTGCAGCTCGGCGTTGCGGATGAACTGGCTACGAACGATACTCTTGTCACGCCGGGCACTGACTACAACTTCGACATTGGTCTTAACACCACCGTTACCGCAGGCAAAGTTGATTACCAGAAAGGCAATATCAAGGTTGCAGAAGGAAAGGAACTCTCTTTAGCCGCTATTACGACTATCGGAGAAGGTGTTGTTTTCGCTAATGCCGGCACGGTTACGCTCTCCGGCGCGAGTGTTAACTTCAATGCCGACTATGCCGCTGAACAGAACTCCGGCAAGCTCGTTGTCAATGGAACAACTGAAACAAACATCGGTGGCGCCATCACCGGTGGGGAAGTCCGCCTGGCTGACAACTTTAATCAGAAAGATGGCAAGACCGATGATGCAGCTTTCGTTCTTCTCCAGAATGGTGCGACGGTCAAAAACGGCGGATCTATCAACGCGACAAAGCTTACATTTGCTGGCAACAAGACTCTTACCGTAAATGGCGCAGTTGAAACCGCCGCTACGGTTGTTTCTGCATCCGGCGCTAAAGTGACCATCAGGTCTGAAAATGTTAGCGGTAAAAACGTCTTTGGTACGGCGAACCTCGGCGCCATCACGATTGAAGACGTAGCCACAACTGCCGCCGACTTTACGCTTACGAATACGAACAGCAAGGTCGACGTTACCGCTGAATCGCTGACGATTGAAGCGGCTGTTGCCGATCCTAAGACCGAAGCAGGTACATTCACTCTTGCTCAGGGCGGTCTTACGCTCAATACCGTCACCAACCATGGCACGGTCAAGATTAGTGATTCTCAGAATCAAAAGGCTGGCTTGACCCTCGCGTCCGGCGCTTCCACCAATGCCGGCACCATCTCGCTCGGCACCAGCGGCTCCCTCACGATCGCAAAGGATGCGGTGCTCACGAATGCTTCTGGCGGTTCGGTCGGTGAAGCCAACACGTCTGGTTCCATCTCCGTTGCCGGCCAGCTCATCAACTACACTGCTGGCGCTACCGCGGATAAAGATGTCAACGGCAAGATCAGCGCTGAAAAATTGACGATCGCCGAAGGCGGTCTCGTCAGCACGACGCTTGCTCCTGCCAACTATGATGTGGGCACGACGACGATCGCTGAAGGCGGCGTTCTGAAGACGGCGCTCAATGTTCAAGCGGACGGCACTGATCCTGTGCCTGCGAATAAGAAGCCCGCAACCGCCCTTGGTCTGACGACGAATTTTGTGCTTGCTGGCGGCACGATCACTGATCGTAACGATGCCGTCATCTCTGACTTTGTCGTTAATGCCGCGACCGCCTCTCTCGCCGTCACTGCTGATCAGGAACTCAAGTCCGTTTACGTCAAATCTGGTGCCTTCTCTGTTGCATCGGGCGCCGCGGTTACGGTTGGCGATCTGAGCATTGATAACACTACTGGCAATTCAGCAACGGTGAGCGGTGCAAGCAACCTCACGATCGGAAAGCTCACCACTAAGGGTACTGACGGAATCCTGACTGTGAAGGACGGCACAGTCACCACCACCCTCCATGGCATTGGTCTGAAGGCTGGTACTTCCAATATTCTCGCTGAAGATAGTTCTTCAGGAGCCGGCAAGGTTATTGCCAAGACTATTCAGCTCAACCAGAACGGCACCCTCGTACTCACGGACTACGCTGAGTCTGATGCTACCTTTACAAAAGATACCATCAACACTCAGCTGATTGGTAAGCTCGCTACTGACTATAAGGGTGTAATCGATCTCGGCAACGTCACGGTTTCTGGTGTTGATGCCGATGACGAAACAGGACGTTTCGCCTATACGGACATGATCAAGGGCCTCACCACGACGGCTTACAAGTCTGCGTCCGTTGAAACTAATACGATCGATCGTTCTGAAAGCTACGGCAACATCTACACGACAGGTACGGATCTGACGGTATCCACGGGTACCCTCACGCTCAACAAGGCTACCGAAAAGGAAGGCTTCCTTGTTTGGCATGAAGTGACCTCCGGCACCGGCACCTCCGCCACTAAGACCCCGACCGTCTCGAATGTGAAGCTCGGTGATAGCGGCGCTCTGGTTGTTACTACGACCGGTGAAGTCGGCAGCGTCACGAAGACTGCTGACACAGTCACTGGCACCAAGCTCTCCGTCACCGCTGACGGCAATCTGACGACGAAGACCATCAATGTTGATGATCTCAATGTTGACGGCAAGCTCACGATCGCTGGCGTTGAGTCCGGCTCGGGTTACACGGTTGCGACCGGTACGCTGAACGTCGGTGAAGACGCTACCTTCTCGGCCGCCGCCAATGACGTCACGGTCAGTAATACTCGGGATTACTACAATTCGACCGAAAAGACTTTTAATGATGAAGTCTCGACCATTGCCGGTACCGCCGTCGTCAACAATCTGACGATTTCGGGCGACATGCTCGTGACCAACTCGCTGAAGGTCAACGACACCCTGACAACGAATAGCAAGACGCTCTTCGTCGGCACGGACGAAGCCGCAGGCACAGTCTCTGTTGCCAAGCTTGGCGAGAACAGCACGATCTTCGCGGATCCGGAATTCGGTACCGCTCCGTCCAAGGTCGCTGTGGGCTATGGTGCTGTCAGCTCGTCAGCTAAGGCTGGCCGCAATGCCATCCTTTCGCTCGGCACGACGGACACTGCGGAATTCGATGAGACCGATCTCCTCGAACAGACCGGCTTCACGCTTGCTGAAACCACGGATGAGAATGACAATTCGTCCTACGTTACTCGCACGGTCAACTCCGTCCTTTATGTCACCGGTACTGATACCTACCTTGGCCGTGCCGAAGCTACGGATGACGTCGCTTCTGACACCAACTTCAGAACTCAGGCTGACGTCTACGTTGCTGGCAACAGCATGCTCGCCTTCGACGCGAACAAGGTGAACGCCAAGGGTGAAGTTGCGCTCTTTGACAAGGATGTCACTATTGACAGCGACGCCGTCGTCTACATTGCCAATGCAGCGAATGGCCAGCAGTTTAAGCTTTCTGCCGGCAAGCTCAACGGTGACCACGGCTTCAGCGCTGACACCGTCTTCCAGGGTGATGCGCTGATGGAAGTCAAGGACGTTGAAGATACGTCGAGCACGATCACGATCGGCATGCAGAAGGATCTCAACAAGATCGGCTTCACGGGTGCCGCCGCTGAGATGGCATATGCCTATTTCGAGGAAGGTGCAAACCTCAACAACACCTCGAAGTCTGCTGAGTTCCTCAACGCCCTGCTCTCGTCCTACTCCTCGCCCTTCTTCAATTCGAAGGATGATATCGAGTTCGACTATGCCGGCATCGTTTCCGCTCTGAACGCGGGTGCTGCTCTTGGCGCCACGACCGGCGTGCAGACGATGACGATGGATGCTGTCAACCAGATGGCTGACACCGTTGCCGACCGCACCTCTGTTCTCACGCAGCGCGGCCAGGGCGTCAACATCTGGGCAGACGTGAACGGCGGCAAGTTCGAAGCCAAGACCCTCTTTGATGGCGCGGGCTACAGCTCCGACATCTACTCGGGCGTCCTCGGCCTCGACTACCAGTTCAGCTGCAACGCCGTCCTCGGTGCTGCTCTGATGATCGGCACGGCTGACACCGACAGCAAGAACTCTGCCTTTAAGGCTTCGACCGATTCCGACCTCGTCGGCTTCTCGGTCTACGCTTCGAAGACTTTCGCCGACATCTGGAACGTCTCCGCCGACATCGGCTACCTCCAGGCCTCGAACGAAGTCAAGGCTGACGGCTACGGCTTCAACTACAAGTTCGACCAAGACACCGATGCCTTCACGTTCGGCGTCCGCGGCGAAGTCCTCACGAAGGCTGGTTCGGTCAACATCGTTCCGCACGTTGGTCTGCGCTACACGGCCCTCTCCACGGACGGCTTTGAAGCTGCCTACGTTACCGACATCGACGACCAGAACATCTTCCAGATGCCGGTCGGCGTGACGGTTTCTGCTGACTTCGAAACCTCCGGCTGGACGATCGCTCCGAAGTTCGACCTCTCTGTCGTCCCGACCTTCGGCGACAAGGATGCGGACCTCAAGCTTGGCGTTACTGGTGCTTCCGCTACGACCGACTACGCCGTTCGCGTGATCGACTCGAACCCCGTTCAGGCTCAGCTCGGCGTCAACGCGACGAACGGTGCCTGGGGCTTCGGTCTCAACTACAAGCTCGGCGTCGGTTCGGATGACCGCATGAACAATTCGTTCAATGCCAACGTCCGCTACGCGTTCTAAGTCTCTCTGAGGCTCTGCCCCTGAAGCTTGGCTTCACGGGGCAGCAAAGAACGCAAGTTTGGGGGAGCGGGAAAAGTCTTTCGAAGACTCAACTCGCTCTATCAAACGCCACTTTTAAAGAACCCGTTTCCTCGAAAGCGTTTCGGGAGACGGGTTCTTTTTTCCCTACAGATCCGTACTGAGGCGTCTCATGGCCGTTCTCAAGCTTTCGCCTTCTGCTGGTGATTTGTCGCCCACATCTTCCACGAGGAAGCGCCCGCCCTTTGCTTCCGATGAGAAGCGCCGTCAGGCACTCGAACTCTTTGAACACGGCATCGGCTACACGCGCGCTTCACGCATTCTTGACCTTTCCGTCAACACGCTTCGCGACTGGAACCGGGAGTACCGCAAGGGGAAATTTCACACGGAGCTTTCTCCTTCCCAATACCGCTACTCGGACGACGTGAAAAAGGCTGTGATCCGCATGCGGCTTACCGGAAGCACCTGGAGCGAGATCACCGAGAAGAGCGGCATCTCAGCCAGCACCTGCCGCAAATGGGTGCTCGACTACACCGAAAAACGAAAGGCCAGGAAGCGCCCAACGAAGCAGTCTTCTGAGGCCTGAATCCTATGTTGAAGGAGATTCATTACGCATGTACCTCCATAGCCTAAAGCTCAAAAATTTCAAAGGATTCCGAGGAGAGTCGCAGGAAATAATCTTTCATGGACCAAATGGCGACCCAGGTTCCGGTCTGAATATCCTTGTCGGGGAAAATAATGTCGGGAAAAGTACGCTTTTACAGGCGATATGCTTCCTGATGAACTTAACACGGCATTCACAAAATCCGACCAGTATTGGTTCCGATGGGGCACCTGTCTCTGAAGAATGCGCCGTCATCGGCGAGTTCGCAGACAGCTCCTCTGAAGAAATGATGCGCACGCTTGAAGCCGTTATCAGTGAAAATAAAGACAAAGACACAATGAAGGAAGCCTTAACCGCTTCCGGTCATTTGCGAGTCCGACGTTCGCTTAATAATTTTGAGAAAACCGGCATACTTGCGGAGAAAGGCGGCTTTCATGAAAAAAGTTCCAACCCTACGAGTCTTGATTTTGTAATCAGTCGCGCTATTGACCTTCATCCACTATGGGCCTCCGTTGAAGTGGAGCACCTCGCGTCCTTTCGCTTCAACACGCTTAGCCAAAAGCTATTGGGCGACATCTTTAAAACAGCAGAGAAATCATTAGATTACAAACAATTCTGCAAGGCTTTCAACGATTGTTTTTCCGGGCAAAAGTCCTCTTTTCGCAAGGAAATCCAGACGATTGAAAATCAAGTATCTGATCAGTTTCGCTGTTTCTTCGGCGACGGCACTATTCGCTTTGGGTTCCCCGAACCAAAGCTATCAACATTGATCAGAACTTTGACACCCATGCTTGACCTTGGCAACGCTCTTCCGCTCACCGAACACGGCCAGGGAGTTCAAAGAATGACCGCTCTCGCACTCCTTGTCGCCTGGGCATCTATTCATTCAAACAAAACCGTTGGTTCAAGAAAGCCCTACATCTTTCTTCTGGATGAACCCGAAATCTGTCTGCATCCGCGCGGACAAGCTAGACTCCTGGAGGCACTCCTCACAATTTCTAAGTTTTATCAAGTAATTGTCACGACGCACTCGCCAATTTTTCTCCACTCACCAGCGGTTCGAACTGCAAACCTTCTTCTCTGTCGAAGAGACGACTCAACTGCCTCTAATGTCGTCGTATCACAAACACAATTTGAATCGCTCTTTCTCCACGGCCCCACGTGGGGCGAAATTTGCTGGCACGCCTACAAAATGCCGACAGTCGAGTTCCACGATGAGCTATACAGCTATCTGCAGGACCGTTCTGGTTCCGCGACTGTTGCAGCCGCAGACAAACTGTTGAGGCTCTCTTTTGATGAAATGAATGAGCACCACACTCCCTGTATGTGGACCCGAAAGGACAATAGAGGCAAAGATCGAAGAGATAAGCTCACTCTTTCCTCCTGCATCAGAAATTCCGTTCATCATCCCGAGAACAAATGTATGGGGGCAGGCTTCGTGGAAAAGAACCTCGAGGAATCCATCAACGTCATGCTCCGCGTGATTAAACATCTTCGAGCTAAGGAAGAAGCTCAATTAGCCGAATAAGAGTTTCAAGGACATGAACCGGCAGATTGGGTCGCTCTGATGTATGAGCGAACTCTGTTGGTCTTTCCCTGACCCCAGCTCTTCCAGACGCCGCGCCAGGAAATAGAATTTGAAGCCGCAAGACTTCGCGCTAGGAGATTTTCATCCCCTCAGCGAAGTCCGTCCCCAGAAGCCTTCAGACATTTTGGCTGCAGTAGCGATGGACCTCTTCCTCACCAATTTCCTTGCGGCGCTTCCGCTCTTTGCCCTCATTGCCATCGGCTATTTTGCTGCAACGATGAAGCTCGTCACGCCGGCGATCGGTCAGGCGCTCTCGAAATTCGCCTTCAATATTGCGCTCCCGATTCTCCTCTTCCGGCTCATGAGCGACATCACGCACCTGCCGCCGCCGGACTGGAACATCGCGCTTGCATTCTTCGGCTCCTGCTTTCTCGTCTTCGCGATCGGGCGCTTTCTCGGGCACCGGTTTCTCAATCTCAATTCCGACGAACGCACGATCTTCGGCATGGCGGCGGTCTTCTCGAACAACGTGCAGCTCGGGATCCCCGTCGCCGTAGCGCTCCTCGGGCAGGAAGCGATGCCCTCGATTGCGATCATCTTTTCGCTCAACGGCTTCCTCATGTGGACCCTCGTCACGATCGCAATCGAACTCGGGCGCGCGAAAAGCCCGTCGATCGTCACGACAGTCACGAAAGGAACGCTTCAGACCATCCGGAATCCGATCGTGATCGGCATCATCCTCGGCTTCCTCTGGAGCATCTCGAACCTTTCCATGCCGGCGCCCATGGCGAAGACCATCGGCATGATGGCTGACGCGGCGGCACCTGTCGCGCTCTTTGCGGTCGGTGTCGGCCTCACGCAGTACCGGATCACCGCGAATCTCTCCACGACGCTCCTTATTACGTTCCTCAAGCTCGGCCTCCAGCCGCTCGTCGTCTACGGCCTCTGCCGGATCTTCAATCTCGGTCACGAGGCGATGCAGGCAACGTGCCTTCTTGCGTGCCTCCCCGTCGGCGTCAACGTCTACATCATGGCGCAGGAGTTCAAAGTGATGCAGGGCGCGACCGCAAATTCGCTTCTCGTCACCACTGCGCTCGCGGCGGTCACGATGCCCCTGATCATGAGCTGCCTCGGGCTTCTCTGAAGACATCTTTCAGCTGGCAGGCAACATACGGAAAAAGCTCCGGAACTGCCAAGAGACCGGAGCTTTTTCCTTCAGGAGCGCTTCAGAAGAAGCGCCTCATGCATCACTTGGCGTGATGGAAAGCCTTTTCGACGCGGAAGGGCATTGCCTGATAGCCCATGGAGCCGTTGATTCGGATTTCAACCGCGGGTTCCGTCGAACCCCACTTGAATTCCATCAGGTACGGATTCGGCGCGCCCACGGCCTTGCCTTTGACGAGCTGCATCTCAGGCGTTGCGGAATAGACCATGATCGAATCCTTGTCGGCTTCGTACTGCGTGAGAGAGGTCACCGGGCTGTACCACGCGTGGCCGCGTTCCTTGCCGAACTCCCAGAGCTGCTCGACCGTGCCTTTTTCCTGGTCGACCTTGTAGACCACAGCGCGCGAATACTTCATGTCGGGCAGCGGCGGCTGCTCGAGTCCGCGGCCGTCGCCGTTGTCGAAGGCCGTGAGATAAACGAAGCGCTTGTCGGACTTCGAGTCGATGCGGAAAGCCGTGTGCTGCGTCCACGTCCAGTCGAAGGTCGTGTTCTCGCACTTGCCCTGTTCGCACTTGATGGGCTTGCCGTCCTTATCGACGGGCTTCAGGACCTTATCCGCCCAGGCCTTCTGCCAGCCGTCAGGCGCACCAAGAATCCACTTCACCTTCTTGTCGCGGCCGATCTTTATGATCGCGGACTGATGGCGCGAGGAAATGATGATCGAATCGTCGGTCGGGTCATAGTCGACAGAATTGACGTGCGCCCAGTTGCGGCCGATGCCGACGCCCGTGATGTCGCCGAAATGTTCTTCCTTATCCATGGCGGCGAGATCAGCCGAAGAAAGCGTCTTGCCGGCGCTGTCAGCATCAAGATTGAGGCACACCGCGCCCTGATCGAGCGACTTGATCACGACATCACGATAGGGATCGAGAATTTCCCAGAGACGCCAGTCATCAACCACGCGGCCGGCGGGATTCACTTCAGCGATCACGTCGCGAACCGTGCGGACGTTGCGGCCGTCGGGACGACGAACGTCGTTGGCTGCGACGCGCAGAAGGAAGTTGCCGTTCTGGGCCTGATCAAAGGAATGCGAGAAGTCTTCGTAGCCTGCGGGGAGACGGCGGTTGAAGACTTCGCGGCCCATGATGTCGTACTTCACGTAGCGCTGACCATAGCCCCAGGTGAGCGCACCGTCGTCACCCTGCTGGAAGCCCATCATGACGCCGCCGTTGTAGACCGATTCCATGTCATAGATCGAATCCACATTCATGTACCAGCGGACTTCGCCCGTCGCATCAATGATGGCGTTCTGCGGATAGAAGCACCATTCAAGCGCGCCGCCTGAGGGGTTATTCCAGACAACGCGCGAGCCCTTCGGAGGCGAAACAAGGAGATTGTTGACGAGATAGAGACGGTCCTTGAATTCGGGATCGGCCTTTACAACCGTCGTATCAAACATCGTGCTCTTTTGCGAAACGGTGCCGTTCCCTTCCGTATAGACGGGCGGCGCATAGATCTTGTAGGCCTCGTTCACAGCCTTCTTTTCGCCCGTGAGATCCGTGCGGGTATAGGAGACCTCAACGGTATTGACGTAGTCCGGATAGAGCCCGAAAACCGGAATGCCGCCGTGCGTAAGCACCTCGCTTCTGTCGACGTCATACTTGATCTCAGAGCCATTCTCCTTCGGCACGATGCGGACCTTTACGTCGGAAAGCGTATAGCCGCCCGAGCGAATGATGGCGGTCAGAGGCGCAATGCGATAGGGATTCGTAATGACTTCGCCGATCTGTCCCTGCTTCGCGTACTTGACGGCTGCGCCCGAGGCGCCGCCCGCCGCCATTACCGTCGTCGGGGCCGCGGAGAGCATCAGGGCTCCGAGAACTGCAGCCGCAAGCGCGGACTTCGTGATGGTCTTCATGGAAACTCCTTTCCTTCAGAATGAAATTTGCAACGAAGAAATCATAGAAATCAAGCATTTACAGTAAATTGTCAGATACCTTCATTGAGATAAAATTTCGAAAAGAGGCATTTTCTGAAAATGAAAGTCGGCGCAAAAACACCCTCCATTGAGTCCATCAGGCTCCTTCATACGCTCTGTCAGACAGAAAATCTGGCAGATGCGGCCGAGCGCCTGGGCCTTTCGCTTCCCACGGCAAGCCGCATGCTCTCGCAGCTGCGCGAAGTCTTTGAAGACCGCCTCTTCACGCGCTTTCCCGGCGGACTCGTTCCCACAAGAAAAGCAAAGCTCCTCATGGCCCGCACGGAAGCGGTGCTCGAAACCTACGATGCGCTTCTCGCGCCGCAGACCTTCGATCCCGCCCGGATCGTCCGGGACATCCGCATCGGATGCGCCGACAATGCGCCTTTCTCGGTCTTTCCCAACTTTGCCAGGGAGCTTCTCGCTCAGGCGCCGGGCGTCATGATTTCCTACCTGCCGCTCTCGGATGATCGCTTTTCGCTTCTCTCCTCCGGAGAAATCGACTTTGCGGTCTCCCCCGTCATGACGCTTCCTGCAGGATTTCACGCGATAGAGCTTGCAGAAACGGATTACGTCCTCACCGGAAGAAAAGAGGGGCTTCAGGGGTAAAAGTTGGTACGTAATAGCGCGGCAACCCCGAATATAGGGAGCTGAGCACTCTTCAGACGCTTATCGGGTCAAGTCCCAAAGGCATTTAATGGAGGGGACCCGCGGCTGAAAGCCGTGGGGAGGAAGCCGTTCATTGCCTTTGGGACTTGACGCGCTCGTGGACGCAAAAATAGCGGGCAGGGCCCGCCACGTATACGTGGCGGGACGTGCCCAGCGGCGAGCGTCCCTGCCGGAAGGCTTTCGCCTTGGCGTCAAAGGAAACTTTCACCCTATTAATTTTTCTAGGGGATTCAAATAGAAAAAGCCATCGAATATCGGTATGGTATGTGTGCTTCCTTAACCTGACCGGATACCCAATGGCTCTGTTCAACAAACTAGCGAACTTCCTCCTTAATGTCAATGACATCGTCGTCGAGGACGTTGACTTCGGCCTCAGCCGCAATGAGGAAAGAGTCCTGACTTTCGATGTGCGGCCCTATAAGCGCCTGCAGCACATTTGCCCGCACTGCGGACGCAGGTGCCCGGGCTACGACCGCGGCAGCCGGCCTGCGAGGACATGGCGAGCCCTTGACTGCTGCGGCACCCTGATCTATCTGCGGTACGCCCCGCCTCGCATCCAGTGTCCGGAGCATGGCGTCGTCACTGCCGCCGTTCCCTGGGCTTACGCGGGTTCGCGCTTCACCAAAGATTTCGACATGCAGACAGCATGGCTGGCCTGCGAAACGTCCAAGACTGCAGTTACCAGGATCATGCGCATCGACTGGGAAACCGTGGGCCGCTGCATTGACCGCGCAAAGAATGTTCTGGAACCGGACTCCGGCAAGCGACTCAACGGCCTCAGGCATATCGGCGTGGATGAGACGAGCTATACCAAGGGGCACAACTACATCACCGTCGTCATCGACCACGACACCAACCGGGTCGTCTGGGTGCACGAAGGCCATGGGCTGAAGGTGTTCAGCCTCTTCTTTGAGAGCCTTACAGCAGAGCAGAAAGCCTCCATCGAGGCCGTCAGCGGAGATGGGGCCCGCTGGATCGACGAGTGCATTGCCAAATACGTGCCTCATGCCGTGCGCTGCGTTGATCCTTTCCATGTTGTGCAATGGGCCGGAGAGTCTCTTGATCAGGTGCGCCGTGAAATCTGGCAGACGCTGAGAACTCAGGGCCGCAAGCTGAAAGCGGCGGATAAGGGAACGGCGGAAGCCGCAGCGGCTGGGACGGCAGCCGTCAGGGATAACGAGAAGCTCGCCATGACGGTCAAGAAATCCACCTTTGCACTCGGCAAGGCTCCTGAGAACCTGACGCCTCTCCAGTCTGAGCGGCTTCAGTACATTGCTGAGACTCAGCCGCTCTTGTTTCGTGCCTACAGAATCAAAGAGGCTTTGCGGCTTCTATTGAAGTTTCCTCAGGCAGAAGACGCCGGGGCAGAGCTGAAGAAATGGTATTTCTGGGCGACGCACAGCCGCATTGACGCCATCAAGAAGCTTGCATACAAGATACGGCGTCATGAAGGCAGCATCCTGAATACCATACGACTTGGCTTGAGCAATGCGCGCATTGAGGCCAACAATAATCTGATAAAACTGACCATCAGACGGGCCTTCGGATTCAGGAATCTGAACAACCTCATCTCAATGGTTATGCTCGTCTGCTCGGACCTTCGGATCCCATTACCCAACAGAGGCTCCAGGGCATGAAAAAGCGAGACGATGTCAGCCTCGCTTTCCCATCAAAACCCCTGTAGAGCCAGAAAAGATCATCCGCTGGCGCGCAAAGCTCAGGAGAATGCCGTTTCCACTGCCGATGTCCTCAGGCACGCCTTTGCCGATGTCTGCTATCACCCTCGTCCGGGGGCATCCTGGACGTCGCTCCGCGAAAGCGTTTTCCCAGCATGGACTGAGGGACGCTCCTCCATGAGAACAACGCAGTTTCTCTCGCTCATTCCTACCGTGGCGGAAAGCGACCTGCTGATGGTGCTTCCGCGGCGTACGGCCGAATACATGGAAAAAGGCGGCGACATCGTCATCATCCGGACTGAGGAGAAAAGCATTCGCCACAAGCCTCAACTCATCTGGCACCACCGTGCAAACGACGACCTTGAGCTCCAGTGGGTGCGCTCGATCCTGCTGTCCTGCGCAAAGCGTGCGAACCCCTAGCTGATGCTCCCCCCTGTTGTCGGGGTGAGACGCTCCCGTGAAGGAAGGCTCCTCAATCGACAATTTCCACATCATTGGGAAAGCGCGAAAAATCAGAGAGGCGCGGGCTTTTTCCCGTCGCCTGCACAGGGCTGACGCACATTAATTTCTAATTTCAGCTGGAATCTTTTGATTTTC
>ERZ1034901.16-NODE-16-length-125280-cov-21.468006_pt1 | contig 125280 bp, 105 predicted proteins | sample MGYA00520628_ERZ1034901 | MGnify/ENA primary metagenome ERZ1034901 (study PRJEB33766, sample SAMN09781783) | gut metagenome | biome: gut microbiome | host: Homo sapiens | place: Madagascar | study: EMG produced TPA metagenomics assembly of the PRJNA485056 data...
TAAGTAAGCTTGTTTTGAAATTAAGATTGTGTAAAGATGAGCAGAAGTCTGAAATCTTTTGCTCATCTTTTGAGAGGGGAGATATGCTGATCAAGTCCGCTGCCGGAACAGGTCACAAGTTCAACCGGAATGGCTGTTTCCTCCATATTGGGATTTGCCTTACGAAGCATCTGCACCCGGCTCGTGATTCTCTGATGAACACATTTCTTTCTTCTTTGCCATTTTTTATTTTCTCCTTTGCCTTTGAATAAAAGAAAAGGACACTCATCTTCCAGAAGTTCTGAAAACAAGCGTCCTTTCGGTTTTTCTCTATGCTATTGAATAAAAAATGTTAATTCCATCCGAATGTGTTTCCTCATACCAGATGCAATACTACTGACACTTCGATGCCGTTCATAATCTGCTTTTTCTTGCCCTGTTTGCCTGTGGGTGTGAAACTCATATACCTCGCAAAGTGCCTAAATCTAAGGATTTCTACGAATTCACCCGATGTAGACAACACACGACTTCCACATGCACGGTCTCGCAGAACTGATCCACCGCCGTCATCTTCTCCACACGATAACCCGCCAGCTGCATCATCTCCAGATCACGTGCCAGACTGGTCATCTTACAGGAGATATACACTATCTTATCCACCCCATAATTCAAGATCTTCGGAAGTGCCTTCGGGTGGATTCCGTCTCTTGGCGGATCCAGTACGATCACATCCGGCTTCTCTTCGATCTCATCAAGTACTTTAAATACATCTCCGGCAATGAATCTGCAATTGGAAAGTCCGTTTCGGACAGCATTTTCTTTTGCCGCCTCGACTGCTTCTTCAATAATCTCGACACCGATCACTTTCTTTGCAACCGGAGCAAGCACCTGACCGATTGTTCCTGTTCCACTGAACAGATCGAATACAACCTGATTATCAATATCTCCAATGTATTCTCTTACAGTCTCGTACAGCACTTCTGCACCTTTTGAATTTGGCTGAAAGAAGGAAAATGGTGTGATCTTGAATTCCAGTCCGAGAAGCTTCTCATAAAAGAAGTCCTGTCCATAAAGAATTCTTGTCTCATCACTCTTCACGACATCAGACAGGGAATCATTCAATATATGAAGGATTCCAACAATCTTTCCCTCTAATTCCAACGCCAGAAGTTCTTCTACTAATGGAGTAAGGTCATGTTCTTCCTGCGTTGTCGTTACAAGATTCACAAGAATCTCGCCTGTTGTATCGCCACGTCTTAAAAGAAGATGGCGAAGATAACCAACATGCTGCATTTTCTTGTAATAACTTATATTTCTTTCTTTGAAATAATTCAGCACACAGAGAAGAATCTTATCCATATCTTCATGAACAAGCTGGCAGTCTCCTGCCGTCAGTACATCATAAGTACTTCCTTTTTTATGAAGACCGAGAGATAGCGGACCGTCTTTGAATTCGTCTCCAAAAGAAAATTCCATCTTGTTACGGTAATGGAATTCCTTCGGGCTGTGCTTCACACCCTCAAAAAGATACTCGCCCTTTACTACCGGATCCATAATCCTGCGGATCTGCCCTTCTTTCATCTTCACCTGTTCTTCGTATGGCATCGTCTGATACATACAGCCACCACAGGCCGGAAAGATACTACAGACCGGCTCTCTTGTCTCTAATGGAGATTTCTCCAACACTTCAAGAAGTCTTCCTTCTGCATTTCCTCTTTTAAATTTATTTATCATAAAACGGATCTTCTGTCCCGGAATCCCATTTTTCACAGTAACATACTGTTCTTCCTCCGGAACAAATACAATCCCCTTGTTTGGGAAATCTACACGTTCAATAATACCCTCGTAGATCTGACCTTTTTTCATCCTAATCTCCTATCAATTCTAATCTATTTTAACAGAAAAACAGACAGGATGGTTTCTTCTCTCACCCTGTCTGCACTTTTGCAATTCACTCAAGAATTATACCTGATCATCCTCGCTGAAGTAATCATCAAAATCGTCATCAAAGTCATCTTCAAAATCTTCAAGATAATCCGGTGATACGAAACGATATACTGCATAAGCGATTGCTGCTACTGCAGCTACTGCTCCGATGATAGCCAGCGTCCAGATCACTGTGTTCTTCTGCTTCTCAGCCTCATTCTTATGAAGGATCTCGTTCAGTCTCGATTCTGCAATGATGTCTTCTATTCTCTTGTTCATATTAACACGTCCTTTCTCTACCTTTTGCGGTAACAGATAATCTGTGTTTATTATAACACCTGACGATTCATATTACTACTGATTTATCATTTTTTTACCTTTTTTTATAACTTTCTCATACCTTTACAAGCTTTGCAAATTTTGCAAACATCTTGCGTGTTCCGACACTGTCAAATTCAATCGTAACCTCGTGATCTCTTCCGCCTTCTTTGATCTCTGTTACAGTTCCTTCCCCGAACTTCACATGACGCACACGATCTCCGGCTTCATAACCAAGTGGACCATTTCCTCCTGCTGCCAGCTGACTGCCTTTCTGCAGGGATGCCAGTGCCTGACTTCCTGTAAGTAGCTTGCCCGTCCCCTGATTCTTTGCAGGTGTCATTCCGCCAAATGCGCCTCCGAATGCCTGTGCCCGAAATGCCTCTCTGGCACGTGCATATGTATTCTGCTGTGCTGGCATCTCCGTCTCCTGGGTAAACTTCTTGTTTCCTGTATCAAGCAGTTCCCTCGGGATCTCTTTCACAAATCTTGACATCGGATTGTACTGTGTCTCACCGTGCACCATTCTTCTGCGCGCACTTGTCAAAGTCAGTTCCTGCTCTGCCCTTGTGATTCCAACATAACAAAGTCTCCGCTCTTCTTCCAGTTCTTCTCTGTCTCCTGCATTAATACTCATATATCCCGGGAAAAGCCCATCTTCCATCCCTGCAAGATAAACACGTGGAAATTCAAGTCCCTTTGCACTATGTAAAGTCATCAGAACAACATATTCCTGGTCTTCATCCAGACTGTCAATATCCGCAACCAAAGCAACTTCTTCAAGAAATCCGCTCAATGTTGCCTTTTCCTCTTTATCCTGACAACTTTCTTCATAAGTTGCCGCTTTACTGATCAGCTCGTCTATATTCTCTTTTCTTGTTTTCGCCTCTTCTTTATCTTCATTTTCAAGGCTTTCTATATATCCTGTCTTCTCAATCACTTCCTGTAAAAGATCTGTGATGTTCATCTCTTCTGCCAACGTCTTAAAATACTCGATCAATGCCGCAAAAGAGTCCAGTTTTGTTGCACTTCTTCCCACTCCTGCGATCAGCCCCGGTGCCAGTAATGCCTCATAAAAACCAATTCCACGTTCTGTTGCAGACTCCTGAATCCGGTTAATTGTTGTAAGACCGATTCCTCTCTTTGGGACATTAATGATTCTTCTAACCGCAACATCATCACGTCCATTGTCGATTGTTTTGAGATAAGCAAGAAGATCCTTGATTTCTCTTCTCGCATAGAAATTTACACCGCCGACAATCTTATAAGGAATATTCATGGCAATAAATTTCTCTTCCAGCAGACGGGATTGTGCATTCGTACGATAAAGAACTGCACTGTCATTATAGGAACCTCCCTGTCTGACAGCACTTTTGATATCTTCGCCTATGAAATCCGCCTCATCAAATGCAGTATCAAACTGACGCAGACGGATCAGTTCACCTTCTCCGTTCTCCGTCCAAAGCGATTTCTCCTTTCTTCCGCGGTTATTCGCGATCACACTGTTCGCTGCATTCAGAATATTCCCTGTAGATCTGTAGTTCTGCTCCAGTTTGATCACCTTTGCATCCGGAAATTCATGCTCAAAGTCAAGAATATTCCGGATATTCGCTCCACGGAACTTGTAGATTGACTGGTCATCATCTCCAACGACACAAAGATTCTTATATTTTCCTGCAAGAAGGCTTACCAGCTGAAACTGGACTGTATTCGTATCCTGATATTCATCTACCATAATATAGCGGAATCTTTCCTGATAACTCTCAAGCACATCCGGCTGTGTCTGCAAAAGCTGTACTGTCTTTACAAGCAGATCATCAAAATCCAGCGCATTATTCGCTCTCATCTGCGCCTCATACTCGCGGTAAACCTTAGCAATCTTCATCTTTGCAAAGTCTCCTCCGGCATTCAGTTCAAATTCATCCGGAAGGATCATCTCATTCTTGGCAGATGAAATTGCTGAAAGCAGACTTCTTTCTTTAAACACTTTCGTATCCACATCTACTTTCCGACAGACTTCCTTAATTAATGTCTTCTGATCATCTGTATCATATATAGTAAAATGATTCTCATACCCTAATCTGTCAATAAATCTTCTCAAAATACGCACACATGCAGAATGAAATGTGCTCACCCATACACTTTCTGCTCCAAAACCGACAAGGTTATCCACACGCTGGCGCATCTCTTCTGCCGCTTTGTTCGTAAATGTGATTGCAAGAATATTCCATGGGTTCACGCCACGTTCTCCGATCAGATATGCGATCCTGTGCGTCAGAACTCTTGTTTTTCCTGAACCGGCTCCGGCAAGGATCAGAAGAGGGCCGTCCGTGTGGTAAACAGCCTCTCTCTGCGGTTCATTTAATTTATCATAAATGCTCATCTTTCCACTCCTTTAAAGTTATAAAGATATCTGTAAATGTATTCCCATTATCAAACACACGTTCCTGTTTGTCAACTACATTTTCCGGCCTTCTTATCTTTTGCTTGCTATCTAGTTTTAAATACTATATAATAAATGTATTGAGGTGATAACATGAATATAGACACAAGTAATCTGTTAAACAGCATTTTAGAAGAACTTTCTTCTTTAAGTTATGTGCATCCCGGCGATGTTCCGAATATTGATCTTTACATGGATCAAGTAACTACTTTTATGGATGAGCAGCTGGCTTCGACCAAACGTTACCCTGATGATAAGATCCTGACAAAGACCATGATCAATAATTATACGAAGAACAATCTTCTTCCACCCCCGGTGAAGAAGAAGTATTCCAGAGAGCACCTGCTCCTTCTGGTCTTCATTTATTATTTTAAAAATATCCTTTCAATCAAAGATATTGAGACAGTTCTTGCACCGCTCACAGAGAAATATTTTCCGGATGGAAGCTCTTTTGAATTAGCGGATATTTACAAAGAAGTCTGCAAGATTGAAAAAGAACAGCTGGATTCCATCAAAGAGAATGTAACTGCTACTTATGAGAAATCTGCTGAGACTTTCACTCATCTTGCTGATGGCGAAGATAAGGAGATCTTACAGCAGTTTGCATTTATATGCAGCTTGAGTTTTGATGTATATATCAAGAAAATGATCATTGAACGGATCATTGATGACCTCTCTTCCAAGTCTTCAAAAAACGAAGAGAAAAAGAAAGGGAAATAAACATTTCTGTTTAAAACGAGATACAGCCTGCGAAAGACTTTATCAGGATCTTCCGCAAGCTGTATCTTTTGATTGATAAAAGGTATTTTATTGTAAGCTTAATTCTTAAGTGTTATTCTTCCGTTCCATTCTCTTCCTCAGCAAGCCCTACACGTTTGAAAACCATATCATATCCGTCATTCCCATAATTAAGAGAACGGTTCACACGACTGATTGTCGCAGTGGATGCTCCTGTCTTCTCCGCGATCTCCAGATATGTCTTCTGTTCACGGAGCATTCTTGCCACTTCAAATCTCTGTGACAATGAAAGCAGCTCATTGATCGTACAGATGTCTTCAAAAAATGTATAACACTCTTCTTTATTCTCAAGGCTTAAGATTGCCTGAAACAAATAATCTACTGCCTCGGTTCTGATCTTCTTACTCATACGAAACAATCTCCTTCTCAACCGGCTAATTATATGATGGCTTACGGCATACCATAAACCATAAACCATAACAATACCTTTTGCCTTCTTAGGCCACTTTTTGATTTTAACACATTAAATTTTTAAAGTCCACCATTTCTTATGAATTTAAACTAAATTCTTGCGCAATTTTGATTTTTTTCTAAAACATTTTATGTAAAACACACTTTTTTCGTTGTTCTTCCTCTTTTAAGATGCTATAATAAATCTGTTATAAATATTTTGATACAAAAGAGAGGAGTACATGATTAATATGAAGTGCCCAATATGTGGAAAAGACCTGGATTTGCAGAATAAGCAGATTGGCACCAGCGAAAACGGGGATCCAATCTTTAATGAATATGCAATCTGCCATAGCTGTAAAAAGCAATGGAACCTTGATAAACAACGTGCAAAGAAGATCGCTGCCAAGAAAGCCGCAGAAGAGAAAGCAAAAGCTGAGGCTGAGGCTCGTGCCGCTGAAGAGAAGGCAAAAGCTGAGGCTGCCGCCCGCGCTGTTGAAGAAAAAGCGAAAGCTGAAGCTGCTGCCCGTGCCGCTGAGGAGAAAGCGAAAGCTGAGGCTGCCGCCCGTGCCGCTGAAGAGAAACGAGCTGCCCGCAGAGAAGCAAAAGCCCGCGCCCGCAAAGAAGCGATTGCCCGCCTTGCTGCTGACAAAGGGATTTCAGAAGAGGAAGCTGAGCGTATCCTTAAGGAGAGAGCCAGAGCACGCAAAGCCGCTGCACAGAAAGCTGCCACTGCTCCCACTGATGCTACTGATAATTCCGAAGAGCAGAAATATGGGAATATTCCAGCGGAAGAAATCCGTGATAAGCGTGAAAAAGCAGTTCGCAAGGGATACGAAGATATGCTTGCAACTGACCCTGACAGTAAAGCTGCCAAGAAGAAAAAGAAAGAAGAAGCCGAAACTGCGAAAGCAAAAGAAGATGTAAAATCCAGAAAAATGGATGACTATGATGATGAGAAATCCTCTGATGATGAAGATGATGATGAATATGAATATGTAGACGAATATCCACGTTTCAGACCTGGACGCATTATCCTTGGAATCATTTCCCTGCTTGCATTTGGTTTCTGTATTTATAAAGGATTCGTAACAGGACTCAGCACATCAGGATCTAACGTAACTTCTGCTCCTGGCATGAATTATGTCATTGTTGCTCTTTGCATGCTTGTCACTGCACTGTTATACTTCATCATGAATAACCGTGATACACTTTTTGCATTCCTTATCCCGATGATTGTCTATATCGGTGGTGCTGTTTTTGCTTTCCTGAAACATGGAGATGAATTCGAGCTTCTGATTTTAGCCGGTGTAAGTGGTGTACTTGCTGTTATTTCACTGATTCTCGCAATTGCTTCCCGCGGTGGAGATGATTACGATGATGAAGATGATTACGACGATCCATTTGAAGAAGAACACGATAATTAAAATCGCGTTGTAAATCTTTTTGGTTTCTAAGAACAATTTATATAAGATAATTACAAGGGAGTATCATTTTGCGGTACTTCCCTTTTTTTTCCTGGTATGCATTTTTTATATCATATATCTAAAATATTTTTAGGTGTCAAAAAACTTTTTTAGAATAGTTGTTGCTTTTTGTTGAATATGTGATAAAATATAACCATAAGTATCTTTATATGATTAAAAATACACAACAAACACATACTCCTCAAAGATTCTTCTTTGGGGATTTTGTCACAAAGAAAGGAGTAACTGACATGGCATCATTTATAGTAAATGGTCAGGAAGTCTCACCTTCAAAGAATCAGAAACTGTTACGGTTCCTGCGTGATGAACTGCACATTACCTCTGCAAAGGATGGTTGCAGCGAGGGCGCTTGTGGAGCCTGTACTGTTATCATTGATGGACAGACTTGCAAATCCTGCGTACCTGACACAGATTCATTGGCCGGAAAGAATGTCATCACAGTCGAGGGGCTTTCTGATTGGGAACAGAAAGTTTACACTTATGCTTACGGGAAGGCAGGCGCTGTACAGTGCGGATTCTGTATTCCTGGTATGGTTATGTGCACGAAAGCACTTTTGGATGTAAATCCGGAACCAACCGATGATGAGATTCGCTATGCGCTGCGCAACAACTATTGCCGCTGTACAGGATATATTAAGATCATGGACGCGGTACGTCTGGCAGCTAAGATTCTGAAAGAAGGAGTTTTACCAGATGACGGAGATCCTAGCTGGACTCTTGGTTCCCGTGTTTCTCGTATAGATGTTGAAGAAAAAGTGCTTGGAACAGGTAAATATCCGGATGACTATTATCCGGAAGGAATGCTCTATGGCGCTGCTCTTCGTAGTAAATATCCACGAGCTCGCGTACTTTCTATTGATACCTCTGCTGCCGAGGCTCTGCCTGGCGTAGAAGCGGTTGTAACAGCCGATGATATTCCTGGGGAGAATAAGATCGGACACTTAAAACATGACCAGTATTCACTGATTCCGGTTGGTGGACTGACTCATTATCTCGGAGATGCAATTGCCCTTGTAGCTGCAACTGACATGGCAACTGTAGAAAAAGCAAAGAAACTTATTAAAGTTGAATATGAAGTACTTCCTCATGTGCATACAGTGGAAGAAGCTGCTGCTCCGGATGCACCTCTTGTTTATGATGAAGAAGAGACTAACGTATGTGCTTATAAGCACATCAGCCGCGGAAATGCGGAAGAAGCAATCAAGAATTCCAAGTATGTGATCTCACATCACTTTGAGACACCTTGGACTGAGCATGCTTTCCTTGAACCGGAATGTGCTGTTTCTTTCTATGATGAAGACGGTGACATTTTCGTATATTCAACAGACCAGTCCGCTCACCAGACATTGCACGAAGTTTCACTTATGCTTGGAACAGATAAAGTAAAAGTTCAGAACGCATTAGTCGGCGGTGGTTTCGGTGGTAAAGAGGACATGACTGTTCAGCATTTAAGCGCATTGCTTACTTACGTAACAAAGAAACCGATCAAGATGAAATTATCCAGAGCGGAATCCTTGCTTGTTCATCCGAAACGTCACCCATTCTACATGGATATGACAATGGGATGCGATGAGAATGGAGTGATCCAGGGTGTAAAAGCGATTGTTAAATCTGACACAGGTGCATTCGCTTCTCTTGGTGGCCCGGTTCTTGAACGTGCATGTACACATGCAGCAGGACCTTATCATTATGAAAACTTTGAAATTGAAGGAACTGCTTACTATACAAATAACCCACCTGCCGGAGCATTCCGCGGATTTGGTGTTACACAGACTTGTTTCGCAACAGAGACACTTCTGAACATGATGGCTGACAAGGTAGGCATTACGCCTTGGGAGATTCATTACCGCAATGCGATCCGCCCAGGCGAAGTACTTCCGAACGGACAGATTGTAGATAACTCTACAGGTCTTGTAGAGACACTGGAAGCTGTCAAAGAAGAGTATGATGCTGCACTTGCGGCCGGTAAGGCTGTTGGACTTGGTTGTGCTATGAAGAATGCCGGCGTTGGTGTTGGTATCCCGGATACAGGACGTGTAAAATTAATTGTTGAAGAAGATGAAAAACTTCACATCTTCACTGGTGCTTCCTGTATCGGTCAGGGACTTGGTACTGTACTTGTACAGATGATCGTTACAAATACAGATCTTTCCCATGATGACATCGTCTATGAACGAAGCAACACATGGATTTCACCTGATTCCGGTACAACTTCCGGTTCTCGTCAGACACTTGTAACTGGTGAAGCGTGCCGCAGAGCATGTGAAAAATTCATGGAAGCGAAAAACAGCGGTAAGTCCATGAAAGATATGATTGGAGAAACTTTCTACGGAGAGTATCTCGCTAAGACTCATCCACTTGGTGCAGATGTGCCTAATCCGATATCTCACGTTGCTTATGGATATGCAACTCAGGTCTGCATCCTTGATCCTAAGACAGGTAAGATTGAGAAAATGATTGCCGCACATGATGTTGGTAAAGCTGTCAACCCTCTCTCCTGCGAAGGTCAGATTGAAGGCGGTGTTGTAATGTCAATGGGATATGCACTCAGAGAGCAGTATCCAATCGATGAAAACTGTAAACCAATTGACAAATATGGTTCCTTAGGACTTTTCCGTTCTCACGAAGTTCCTGAGATTGAAGCAATCGTTGTTGATAAACCTGGTCTGGATGTTGCCTGTGGAGCAATCGGTATCGGAGAGATCACATCCATCCCTACTGCTCCTGCAATCGCGGATGCATATTGCAGATTTGACGGAGAAAGACGCTACAGCCTTCCTCTTTCTAACACACCATACGAAAGGAAGAAATAATCATGGCAATTAAAAAGAGATTTCCTTACCGGGCAGCTCTGGTTGCCTGTAACGGTGGCTGCCGCGCAGCCGGCTCTGAAGACGGTGGATGCAAAGATGGCTGCATCGGATGTGGAGCCTGTATAGAAAAATGTAAATTCGGCGCGATTTCCATGAATGAATATGGCGTTGCCGAAGTAGACGAAGAAAAATGTATTGCCTGTGGACAGTGTGCAAAAGTCTGTCCACAGAACCTGATCAAGATTCACGAATGTGCAAACTACATTGTAGTAAAATGCTCTAACAAAGAAAAAGGAGCTGTTGCACGTAAACAGTGTGAAGTCAGTTGTATTGGATGCGGTATTTGTGAAAAAACATGTACTGCAGGTGCAATTCATGTAGAAGATAATTGCGCAGTAATCCAGGAAGACATCTGCTTAAGCTGTGGAATGTGCTCTGTAAAATGTCCAAGACATGTAATCCATGATCTCCGCGGAGTATTTACAGCAGTAAGATAATACAAAAGCTATCGATTACGATAACAACACAGATATGTGTTAAGTTATTGTAATCGATAGCTTTTTTATCTACTCATCTTCATCCAGAAACTCGATATCATCATCGTCATCAAGATAATCTAAATCATCCAGATCATTCAAGTCATCTAAGTCATCCGGATCTTCATCAAAATCATAATCCTCTGTCGCATCTGCCTCATCAGCAGTTACTTCAATTTCGACGTCTTCCTCCCAGTCTTCCTCGTCTACATCAAACTTCTCTTCTTTAAAGTTCTCCACTTCATCCTCTTCCAGGTCATCTTCAAGATTATCAAATTCATCCATGCTGACAACTGTTGTGCCCTTGTCTTCTTTCAGGACATTTTCCGGAAGACTCTCCATGATCTCATCCAGCTCATCAAAATCATCCAGATTCTCAACCAGTGCCCTTGCCTTCTCGACTTCATTTTCTGTAGAGTGTTCTTCACGGATCTCTGCAGCTTTAAGTAAATTCTTTTTCTTACGTTTTCCGGATTCCAAAAGAAGCTGGATCCAGATACTAAGTGCACCAATTGCAACACAAAGTGCCACATGGATCATTCCGTTTTTATATGGCTGCAGATAAAAGATACTGCTGCCCGCTGCCATTGCTCCAAACACTGAAGAAGAAGCAATCAGCATAAAGTTATGAAACTTAATAGAAAGCAATGCACACACAAGACCAATACCCGCACAGATTCCATACATAATAAGATCCTGTGGTTTCATCAAATGTACACTGACAACAAAGACGAGTACCGCTACTGTCACAAATCCACCAATCTGCTTCTTCCATGCACCAAGCACCGCCAATACAAGTCCCACACCCGCTCCTGCCGCCAATGCGATTGTCTGATCCAGACCTGCAATCGCTCCGACCGCAATTCCAGCTGCGCATCCTGCTGACAATCCTGCGATCACAGACCAGAAACGTACTAACTTCAGCCCCGTCAGACATAACAGTACTGCTCCGGCCGTTATAACGATCAGAGAAATAAATTCCATCTGACTCAAATGATGACTGCTTTCATTAAGTCCAGCCAGAACAACATCCAGGTCAAAATTCAGAATTGTATCAATCATATCATTTACATTCATTATTTACACCTTCGTCCCTTACTATTTATTACTCACTACTGCTCATTTTAGCAATTTTTTTTACTGATTACAAGTGTTCATTTCACCTTTCCATTGACTTCTTATTCTTCTCCACTTAAAATAGAAGAGAAATGCTATTGCTGACCGCATAATACTGTGAACAGCAATAAAATGCTAACATAAAGGAGTTTATTATGGAACAGTTAAGAATACCTGCTGGCTATCATTCCCCTCTTACAATTCGTGAGACAGAAGTAGCCATCAAAGAAGTGAAAGACCACTTCGAGCGTGCTCTTGCAAAGAATCTCCACCTGACACGAGTGTCAGCACCACTGTTTGTCCGTCCGGAATCCGGTCTGAATGATAACTTAAACGGTGTGGAACGTCCGGTTTCCTTTGACATCAAAGAACAGGATGGTTCTGTTGCAGAGATCGTTCATTCTCTTGCAAAATGGAAGAGATATGCATTGAAGAATTATAATTTCCATTCCGGCGAAGGGCTTTACACAGATATGAGTGCGATACGTCGTGATGAAGATACAGACAACATCCATTCCCTGTATGTTGACCAGTGGGACTGGGAAAAAGTAATTTCTAAGGAAGAACGTAACACAGAGACACTTCAGTACACTGTCCGCAAAGTCTACCGGGCTCTGAAAGATACAGAAGAATACATTTCCAGACGTTACAACTATATCGATCCTCTTCTTCCTGATGATATCTTTTTCATCACTACACAGGAGCTGGAAGACCTTTATCCGGATTTTACTACCAAAGAACGTGAAAAAGCGATTGCGAAGGAAAAAGGCGCAGTGTTTATCTCCAAGATTGGTGGCGTACTTGCTTCCGGCGAAAGACATGACGGTCGTGCTCCGGACTATGATGACTGGGAGCTGAACGGTGACATTATCGTTTACTATCCGGTTCTTGACATCGGTCTTGAACTCTCTTCTATGGGAATCCGTGTTGACGAAGACTCATTAAAGGCACAGCTCAAAGAAGCCGGATGTGAAGATCGTGCAGAACTTCCATTCCAGAAGGCACTGCTGAACGGCGAGCTTCCATATACAGTCGGCGGCGGTATTGGACAGTCCCGTATCTGTATGTATTACTTAAGAAAGGCTCATATCGGTGAAGTACAGTCTTCCCTCTGGCCTGAAAATGTAGTTGAAGCTGCTGCTGATGCCGGCATCCACCTTCTCTAAACACAAGACAGACCAGCCAATTATATGATAAAAAGCAGATTCGAATTCTACCGGAGCATCTCTCCTTTGAATTCGAATCTGCTTTTTCATTCTCCTCTTATTCTACAATCAGCAACTGTTCTTTCTCTTCCTCAGACACCCTGTTCCAAAAAACATTAAAATCATCAAATTCCGGCAAATAGATATCTGCCGTATTCCAGATCTGCGCCAGATTCTTGTCATTTGCCTTATCATAAACTGCTACTGTCTTAAATCCCGCATGCTTTGCCGTTCTCAAAGCCTGGTAAGTATCTTCAAACACCCAGGTCTGTTCCGGCTCCGTATCCAGCTGCAAAAGTGCTGCAAAATAAATATCCGGCTGATCCTTACCGCTTCCGATCTCAGATGCTGTAAAAACTCCTTGAAAATAAGGTAATACCTTCAATCTGCTCAGAGCTGCTTCTGCATTCTTCCGGTCACCGGTTGTTGCGATCACCATAGGAATCTTCCGCTCTCTGAATTCCTCCAGATACTGACGAACCCCTTCTTTCAATGGAACTCGTTTTGCATAATAGTCTTCCACTTCCTTATTCAGTCCCTGTACAACCTCTTCCACTGTCTTCTCCAGGTTATAATGTGAGATCAGATAATCTGCCGCCTCCTCCAGGCTCATCTCAAATAATGTCTCCCCCAGGTTCTTCTCGGCCTCAATTCCCAAATGATCCAGATACAATTCTCCAAGATTCTCCCAGACAGGCATGGAATTGAGAAGGACACCATCTACGTCAAATATTACACCTTTTATCATGTCATTCCTCTTTTCTGCTATGCACTACATTATAATCTCCCTGGAAACACATGTCAACCATTAGAAAAAGACCTTCTGCCGGCAGGTCAACCACTTGCAAAAGGTCTTTATAAAATGTTGTTATTTATTTTGTCTCAAGGATCTTATCAACACTTGCCAGTTTTACACTCAATACAAATACTTCAGCGGCAACTGCAAGTTCTTCCGGTGTTGGATAAGACGGTGCGATACGGATATTGCTGTCATGTGGATCTTTTCCATAAGGGAATGTTGCTCCCGCTCCTGTCATAACAACGCCAGCTTCTTTCGCCTTCGCAACAATCGCTTTCGCACATCCATCCAGCGCATCAAAGGAGATGAAATATCCTCCGCGTGGCGCGATCCAGGATCCAATCTCAAGTCCGCCAAGTTCTCTTTCAAGAACTTCAAGAACAGTCTCAAACTTCGGACGCAGGATATCTGCATGTTTTTTCATATGTTCTACAATTCCGTGAATATCTCCGAAGAATCTTACATGACGCAGCTGATTTACCTTATCATGTCCGATCGTCTGCACACGCATTGTGCTTCTGATATCCTCCAGGTTCGCATCAGATGCTGCCATTGCTGCAATTCCTGATCCCGGGAAACTGATCTTGGATGTAGAAGAAAACTTGTAAACCATATCCGGGTTACCTGCCTTCTTACACTCCATCAGAATCTCAATCAGATAATCCTGCTTATCTTCATATAAATGATGTACACAGTAAGCATTATCCCAGAAGATACGGAAATCTTCTGCTGCCGGCTTCAGGTTCGCAAAACGGAACACTGTCTCATCAGAATATGTGATTCCCTGTGGGTTAGAGTACTTCGGTACACACCAGATTCCTTTGATTGCCGGATCACTGCTTACAAGTTTCTCAACCATATCCATATCCGGTCCTGTTGATGTCATCGGTACATTGATCATCTCAATTCCGAAATGCTCTGTAATCGCAAAATGTCTGTCATATCCCGGAACCGGACATAAGAATTTTACCTTGTCAAGCTTACACCATGGAGTACTTCCCATGATACCATGTGTCATTGCACGTGCTACCGTATCATACATCACATTCAGACTTGAGTTTCCGAAAATGATCACGTTATCTTTCGGAACTTCCATCATATCTGCAAGAAGCTGTTTTGCTTCATCAATTCCATCAAGTCCGCCATAGTTACGACAGTCAACACCATCTTCACAAGTCAGATCAACACCACTTGTCAGTGTATCCATCATCCCCATTGACAGATTCAGCTGGTCTGCTGACGGTTTTCCTCTGGACATATCCAGTTTCAGACCTTTTGCCTTCACTTCTTCAAACTGCGCCTCCAGGCCACTCTTTAATTCCAATAACTCTTCTTTGCTCAAATCTTTATATGCAGTCATTGCAGGAATCCTCCACTTTCTTTATTTTTCACTTTTGTTATTGTATATAATTTTTGACGTTTCGTCAATGGGTTCTTGAAATGTTTTTCATTCATTTTTCACTATATTCTGTGTTATCACTCTATCCCATCAGGTTTTATCTATGCATTATTGATTTTTTCTCCCCTCCTGTGATATCCTTAGCTTGTATATCTCACAGACGGTGTGACCCCGCATCTTTTAGAGCTCACCTGGCTGCGTGATATGGATCGACCATATGAACTGGGAGATAATGAGATCCATCTTGCATTTGCTGTCGATGATTTCGATGCTGCTTACAAAAAACATAAAGAGATGGGATGTATCTGCTTCGAAAATCCATCTATGGGAATTTATTTTATTGAAGATTCTGACGGATACTGGCTGGAAATTGTACCGGGCAAATAAAAAAGTTTTAAAAAAAGGAATCAGCATCACTGATTCCTTTTTTTGTTCTAATATCTTACATAATATGTAACACGTACAGAACTTACCTTAACCGGTACTCCTGTCTGCTGTGCTTCGATCATCTGTCCGCCGCCAATGTAAATCGCTACATGTCCCGGTGTCCAGCAGATATCTCCCGGCTGAGGATTGCTTACAATTGTTCCTGCTGCAAGAATATCTCCACTTGTTCTTGGAATTGAAATTCCTGCCTGTCTGTAACAATACTGTACAAGTCCTGAACAATCCAGTCCAACTCCCGGTGTAGATCCGCCCCATACATACGGAACTCCGATCTGTGAATAAGCTGCATTTACAATAATGCTTCCCTTATCTGCACTATAGCTTGGGCTTGATGAGGAAGAACTTGAGTTGCTTGAGCTTGAACTGCTGGAAGAACTACTGCTTGAGCTACTGGAGCTTGAGCTGCTTGAACTTCCTGAGCTCGAGCTGCTTGAGCTTGAACTACTGGAAGAACTATTACTTGAGTTATTTCTATTAGAAGAACTACTGCTTGAGTTATTCTTCTTAGCTGCTTCCTCGGCAGCTTTCTTTGCTGCTGCTTCTGCTGCCTTTCTCTTAGCTTCTTCTTCCGCCGCTTTCTTTACAGCTTCATCAATCTTAACATCGAGATTTGCGATTTCACTACTCTTCTCTGTGATTGTTGTATTCAGTTCATCCTTCTGCGCATCATACTCTGTCTGTGTCTCCTGCAGATCAGCCATCTTTGTCTCAAGCGTTGTCTTAAGATCTTCTACTTTCTGAACTGTCGCAACATACTCTTCGAGCTTATCTCTGTCATAAGAATGTACCTGCTGGGAATATTCTGCCTGTGTCAGTACACTGGAAATATCTCCGGATGTCAGTACCTTCTCCACTGTAGCAGTGCCTGTTCCTTCTTCATACATGTACTTAATACGAAGCTTCATAGCTGCATACTGCTGTTCCTGTTCCTCCTGCGCTGTCTTCAGATCTTCCTCTGTCTGAGAGATTTCCTCACCTGTTTCGATCAGATCATTCTCAAGATCAGAGATCTTGGTCATAAGTGAATTCAGCTGTGTCTGAAGATTACTTACCTGATTCTGTGTCTCCTGCTTCTTCTGCTTCAGATCACTGACCTCGTCAGCAAGTACCGGTGTAACAGTCATTGTACATGCAAGTGTTACTGCAAGAATCATACTGCTTACTTTTTTTAACTTCATCTTTCCACCTATCCTTATTTTTATCTAGTCCCCCATGTGATGCATTATAATTTTTCGTATCACAATTCATTGTAAATAGTTACATTATAATTCCACATACTCATATGTTATAATACAACATCTATTGTGTTTTTTCAACATATTTCTCGTAACAAGAGGGTATTTTATTTACATTCTACGCTCAATATTATAGCGTATTTATGTAATATTTTCAATAGTTTCCCTTACTTTTTTCATTTTTTCGTAACATTTTTGTAACAAAAAAATCTGGAAAGTTCTCTTTATTCTTAGATAAACTTTCCAGATTCCTGTTTCACTGTATGATCTTTTATTTTCTACTGAATATATAAGTTTGTATATCCCATCAGGCTTTCATCTACTTCTCTTGCCACTTCACGACCTTCACGGATAGCCCATACAACAAGAGACTGTCCTCTGTGCATATCCCCGGCTGTGAATACATCCTTCACATTTGTAGAATATTTTCCTGCCTCTGTCTTTACATTTGTACGTTCATTCACTTCTACACCAAATGCTTTTGTTACATAATCCTGACTTCCAAGGAATCCAGCTGCGATCAGAACAAGATCTGCATCTACGGTATACTCGCTTCCTTCTACCGGAACCATCATTTTCCGTCCGGTCTTCCCATCTGTCTTACTCTCAAGCTTGATAAGAACTGCCTTACAGAGATTTCCTTTCTTGTCTTTTACGAATTCTTTCACTGTCGTTGTGTAAACGCGAGGATCAGAACCAAACACAGCGATTGCTTCCTGCTGGCCATAATCTGTCTTGCAGACTCTTGGCCACTCCGGCCATGGGTTCAGCGGTGTCCTCTCGTCCGGTGCTTTCGGCATCATCTCCAGCTGGAGAACGCTCTTTGCTCCATGACGGATAGATGTTCCGACACAGTCATTTCCTGTATCTCCGCCTCCGATTACAATTACATTTTTTCCTTTTGCAGAAATGTAGCTTCCTGTTTTAAGCTTCATGTCATTTGCCCATAGTGCTTTCGTTGTTGATTTCAGGAAATCTACTGCAAAATAAATTCCCTGTGCATCTCTTCCCGGTACTTTGATATCTCTTGGATTTGATGCTCCACATGCAAGAATCACGCGGTCATATTCTTTCAGGATATCTGCCGCCTTCACGTCTTTTCCAACATTACATCCAGTCTGGAAGATAATTCCCTCTTCTTCCATAATCGCAATCTTACGGTCGATAATCTGTTTCTCCAGCTTCATATTCGGAATTCCGTAGCGGAGCAATCCACCTGGTTTGTCCTCACGTTCAAAAACAGTTACCTGATGACCTCTTCTGTTCAGAAGATCTGCTGCCGCAAGTCCGGACGGACCGGAACCGATCACTGCGACTTTCTTTCCTGTACGCACTTTCGGTGGATTTGCCTTTGCATATCCCATCTCATATGCATTTTCAATAATTGCATATTCATTACTTTTTGATGCAACTGCTTCCTGATTCAGTCCACAGGTACATGCATTTTCACACAGTGCCGGACATACACGGGAAGTAAATTCCGGAAAATTGTTTGTCTTTTTCAGACGTAAATAAGCTTCCTTCCAATTTCCATTGTAGATCAAGTCATTCCACTCTGGCACAAGGTTGTGCAGTGGACATCCACTGGCCATTCCTGCAAGCGGCTTTCCAGACTGACAGAACGGAACTCCGCACGCCATACAGCGTGCGCCCTGAAGCTCCTGTTCTTCTTTGCTAAGAGGCGTATGGAACTCATTGAAATGTTTGATGCGTTCCAATGGGCTCTCTGCCGGTTTATCCTGTCTTTCATAATCCATAAATCCTGTCGGTTTTCCCATCTCTATGCCTCCTATCTTCCGTTCTTGATCATATTAAATGCTTCGATTTTTGCTTTTTCTCTACTAAGTCCTTTTTCTTCCATCTGGATGATCGTGGACATCATTCTCTCATAGTCTTCCGGAATGATCTTCTTGAATTTTGGCAGATATTCTTTGAAATTATCAAGAATCTTCTTACCTACCTCAGAGTTTGTATAAGCAACATGCTCCTGGATCATTCCTTTTAATTCCTGTACATCATACTTATCTGTGACACGTTCAATGTTGACCATTGCTTTATTTACTTTACGATACAGGCTGTTATCGAGATCGATCACATAGGCAATACCGCCGCTCATTCCGGCTGCAAAGTTCTTTCCAACCTGTCCAAGTACAACAACACATCCACCTGTCATATATTCACATCCGTGATCTCCGACACCTTCTACAACTGCACGTGCACCAGAGTTTCTTACCGCAAAACGTTCTCCGGCAACACCTCCTACAAATGCTTTACCACTTGTAGCTCCGTAAAGAGCAACATTTCCGATGATAATGTTCTCATCTGATTTAAATTTCACACCTTTCGGCTGGCAAACAACCAGTTTTCCACCGGAAAGTCCTTTTCCAAAATAGTCATTACTGTCTCCTGTCAGTTCCAGTGTCAGTCCTCTTGGGATAAATGCTCCAAAGCTCTGACCGCCGGCACCTTTACACTGGATCACATAGCTGTCTTCTTCCAGTCCTTCCGGATATCTTCTTGTGATCTCAGATCCGAAAATTGTTCCGAAAGTACGGTCTGTATTTGTAACATCTACTTCAAGTCCTCTCTTTTCTCCTCTTTCAAGGGCTGGGAGAAGCTGTTTCAGTAGTACTTTTTCATCCAATGTCTTGTTAAGTTCAAAATCATAGACTTTCTTTGGATTAAAGATAACGCCTTTCTTCTCTTTCGCATATGGATTGTACAGAATCTGTGACAGATCCAGTGTTGCGGCACGCTCTGATGTCGGAACGTCTTTTACTTTCAGAAGATCTGTACGTCCTACCAGTTCATCCACTGTGCGGACACCAAGTTTTGCCATATATTCTCTTAATTCTTCTGCAATAAAACGCATAAAGTTGACAACATATTCCGGTTTTCCGCTGAAACGTTTTCTAAGCTCCGGATTCTGAGTTGCAACACCAACCGGACAAGTATCCAGGTTGCAGACGCGCATCATAACACATCCCATTGTTACAAGCGGAGCTGTTGCAAATCCAAACTCTTCTGCTCCAAGGATTGCTGCAATCGCAACATCACGACCACTCATGAGCTTACCATCTGTCTCAATACGGACACGCTCACGCAGGCCATTCTGAATCAATGTCTGATGAGTTTCTGCAAGTCCAAGCTCCCACGGAAGTCCTGCATTCTGAATCGAGCTTCTCGGTGCTGCTCCTGTTCCTCCGTCATATCCTGAGATCAGGATAACTCCGGCTCCTGCTTTTGCAACACCGGCAGCGACTGTTCCTACACCTGCTTCTGATACCAGTTTCACAGAAATTCTTGCATTTTTATTTGCATTTTTACAGTCATAGATCAACTGTGCAAGATCCTCGATTGAATAAATATCATGATGTGGCGGTGGTGAGATCAGGCTCACACCAGGTGTTGAATGACGAGTCTTCGCGATCCATGGATATACCTTTCCACCCGGAAGATGTCCTCCTTCTCCTGGTTTTGCTCCCTGTGCCATCTTGATTTGGATTTCCTGTGCACTGACCAGGTATCTGGATGTAACTCCGAATCGGCCAGAAGCAACCTGCTTGATTGCAGAACATCTATTTGTGTCAAGACGTTCAATATCCTCTCCACCTTCACCGGAGTTTGATTTACCATGAAGCATATTCATGGCGATCGCCATTGTCTCATGTGCTTCTTTTGAAATAGATCCATAGGACATCGCACCTGTCTTGAATCTTGTTACGATTGAATCTACGCTTTCTACTTCATCAATCGGTACACTCTTCTTTGGGAAATTGAAATCAAGCTGACCTCTCAGATTGATCTTCTCGCCTTCCTCATCAACCATCTCTGTATACTGCTTGAACATTTCATAATCACCACGTCTTGTGGACTGCTGAAGCATATGGATTGTCTGTGGATTATAGAGATGTTCTTCTCCGCCACTTTTATATTTATGTTTTCCAACACTGTCCAGTGTCGTATCAACCTGCAGTCCAAGCGGATCAAATGCTTCTGTATGGAATGCTGTGTAATCTTCTGCAATTTCTTCAATACCGATACCACCAACACGGCTGACTGTATCTGTAAAATAGCGGTTAATAAAATCTGTCTTGAGACCAATTGCCTCGAAGATCTTTGCTCCCTGATAGGACTGAATCGTTGAAATTCCCATCTTGGATGCAATCTTAATAATTCCATGAATTACTGCTGAGTTATAATCATCTACTGCTGCATAATAATCTTTGTGAAGCAGATTAGACTCAATCAGCTGACGGATTGACTCATGCGCAAGATATGGATTAATCGCACATGCTCCATATCCAAGCAGTGTTGCAAAATGATGAACCTCTCTAGGCTCTCCACTTTCCAGAATCATCGCGACTGAGGTTCTCTTCTTTGTACGTACCAGATGCTGCTGCAGTCCGGATACTGCCAGAAGTGACGGGATTGCAACGTGATATTCGTCTACCTCACGGTCTGTCAGAATCAAAATATTAGCGCCCTCACGGATCACACGGTCAACTTCAATAAACAGATACTCGATCGCCTTCTCAAGACTTGTGTTTTTATAATAAGTGATTGGAATCTCTGCAACTTTGAATCCATCCACTTTCATATTTTTAATTTTCAGAAGATCTGTATTTGTCAGGATCGGGTTATTGACTCTGAGCATCTTACAGTTCTCTTCCTTCTGCTCCAGAAGGTTACCGTCTGTTCCGACATAAATTGTTGTAGATGTTACAACTTCCTCACGGATTGCATCGATCGGTGGGTTTGTTACCTGTGCAAACAACTGTTTAAAATATCCGAACAGTGGCTGACGTTTCTGCGAAAGGACTGAAATCGGTGCGTCCATTCCCATCGCTGCAGTTCCTTCGGCACCGTTCTTTGCCATTGTCAGAATAGAAGTTTTCACGTCTTCATAAGAATAACCAAATGCTTTCTGAAGCTGTGTACACTCTTCGGCAGTATACTTTGGCACATCCTTATTCGGGATTTTCAAATCCTTCAGCTGAATCAGATTACTGTCCAGCCATTCTCCATATGGGAACTGATTTGCATATTTTTCTTTTAATTCCTCATCATCGATCACGCGTCCTGCAACAGTATCAACAAGAAGCATTTTGCCTGGATGAAGTCTTTCTTTCATCACGATCTTGGATGGATCGATATCCAGAACTCCAACCTCTGAAGAAAGAATCAGATTGTCATCATCTGTAATGTAATATCTGGAAGGGCGAAGTCCGTTACGGTCAAGTACGGCTCCCATAACATCTCCATCTGAGAACAAGATTGACGCCGGTCCATCCCATGGCTCCATCATTGTTGCATAATACTGATAGAAATCTTTCTTGTTCTGGGACATCTCTTTATTGTTGATCCAAGGTTCCGGAATACAGATCATAACTGCAAGCGGAAGATCCATTCCACTCATCACCATGAATTCTAATGCGTTGTCAAGCATTGCGGAGTCAGAACCTGAAGTATTGATCGCAGGAAGCACCTTGTGGAGTTCACCTTTCAGACATCCTGCCTCCATTGTCTCTTCACGGGCACGCATCTTATCTGCATTACCACGGATCGTATTGATCTCTCCGTTGTGGACCATAAAGCGGTTCGGATGCGCTCTCTGCCAGCTCGGTGCAGTATTCGTACTGAATCTGGAATGTACCATTGCAATTGCAGAAATAAATTCTTCATCCTGCAGATCTTCAAAGAAAAGTCTCAGCTGTCCTACAAGGAACATTCCTTTGTAAACGATTGTTCTGCTGGAAAGTGAAACAACATAAGTGTCATCACTGCTCTGTTCGAAGATTCTTCTGACTACATACAGTCGACGGTCAAAGTCGATTCCTTTCTCGTATTTTGCAGGACGTTCAATAAATGCCTGCATAATACATGGCATGCAGTCTACCGCTGTCTTTCCAAGAATGTCCGGATGAATCGGAACTTCTCTCCAGCCCAAGAACTTCAATCCTTCTTTTTTTACAATAACCTCGAAAATCTTTTTCGCCTGATTGCGTTTTAATTCATCCTGCGGAAGAAAGAACATACCTACACCGTAATCTCTTTCATCTTTCAGCTTGATTCCAAGTGGCTGACAGACTTTCTTGAAAAATCCATGAGGAATCTGTGTCAGAATACCCACGCCATCTCCTGTCTTTCCTTCTGCATCTTTTCCGGCTCTGTGCTCAAGTTGTTCTACAATACTCAAGGCTCCTGCCACTGTACTATGTGTCTTTTTGCCTTTGATATTGACAATTGCACCAATACCACAGTTATCATGTTCAAAACTTTCGCGGTAAAGACCACGATTCTGACTTTCCATTTCTTTCCTCATAGTCGCTATCCTTTCTTCCTGTAATCTAAAGTTTACTTTAAAATCTTCTTTGTCCGGCGCATTCAATCATTTCTTTCTCACGTCGTGTAAAACTTTTTCTAGAATATACACCCTTTTACCCAGGCTGTAAATAGGTAAAATACTTTAAATTGTCTGATTATTTGATTTTTCATTGTTTTTCTTTGAATAGTCAGATTTTTCTTGTTTTCTTATAAAAATAATATTAATTATCAAGATTCCTGTTTTTCTTTGATTTTATTTAACAAAATAGTAAATTAAAAAGAAAAAGCGCGACAAGGTTTCGCACCTCATCGCGCACAATTTAAGATTGTATTTTTATTAATACAATTTATTTTTTTGTATTTCTTCACTATTCTTCTGTTTTCTGAGTACTCACCGGATCCCCGCTTCTCTGAATCCACACAAAACAAGCTGCACAGATGAATGTGCTGATGATCACTGCCACTGCCATTTTAAACGGTTCTCTGGCAAGCCAGTTAAACACTCCGATATCTGTAAAGATCAAAGATCCCAGATTCAAAACAACGTGAAGCATAATCGGAGCTTTCATTGAACCAAATTTCTCATAAACATAGCACAGAAGAATTCCTAAGAGGAAAGTGTAGATCATCTGTACCGTGTTGGTATGTGTGACTGAGAAAAACAGTGCTGTCCAGATTGCCGCATAATAAAAGCCTCTGGTCTCTCGGTACCTCTGATAGAGCACTCCGCGGAACATAAATTCCTCTGCAATCGGAATTACAAATCCAAATACAATAATCTGGACCACAAAATCTGCTGAATACATATTCTGTGCGGTCTGGATATACTCCAGATCAACCAAAACGGCCTGTGCCATAGCGGACAGACATGTAGCACCAATACTTCCGATCACTCCCATCACAAGAAGTGACCAGTAATTCTTCAGTGGTTTTTGAACCCCCATCCGCTGTATTCCTGCAATCTGCTCTTTCTTTCGATCGATAACAAACAATGTAACTGTCAGAAACAACGTTGCTGCTGTAGCAATCCCTGCAATCGCAATCTGACCTCCTATGATTTTATCAAACGCAGGACTTAACACTTCATAGTACTTATTCATCATTTCCTGATAATTAAGAACTTCTCCACTTTGTGTCATCCTGGAAGATGCTTCCCCCATAAAAGGAAGAATGATTATAAACTCAATCACAAATTCCATCACCAGCTGGATTCCCCAGAATCCAAGTAAAGGACCGGCAGCTCTCCAGAAGGAGCGTCTCGGATCATTTTTCATAAGACAATTCCTCCGCTATCTTCTGAATCCACTCTCTGATCTTTCCGGCTTCACCTTTTACAGTTCCCTGAACCATCTCCGGCTTTCCGCCTCCCCGTCCTTCGAATGCAGCATTTAACATTTTGGAAAATGCACGAAGATCCTGGGTTCTGCTTCCGATCACATAACGGTATCCCGCTGCATCATTTCCATAAAACACAGCACAAAGAATTCTTTCTTTTTCAAGCACTTCATTTACATACTGACGCATGGCATCCGCACTGATATCCTCTGAAAACATACAGACCGTTTTTTCTTCTTCCGAAACAGACTGCGCCCAGACGTGTACAAGCTGGCGTTCTTTCTCCACCAATGTCCGTTTCAAAGAATCCAGCTCTTCTTTCAAGTGTCCCACTGCCTCTGCTGTCTCATATTCTTTCGCACAAAGCAACGCTGAAATTTTCCTGTTCTGTTCCTGCTTCTTCTCATAATCTGTAAGTGCACGGCTTCCACAGAGCATTGTCACACGAACGCCGCCTTTGTATCGCTGCATATTAACAAGCTTGATCATACCGATCTCTCCTGTGCGTTCAACATGCGGCGCACAGCACGCACAGATATCATATCCCGGAACCGATACGATACGAACCTGTCCCTCAATCTCAATCTTACTGCGGTAATCCAGTTCTTCCAGCTCTTCTTTGGATGGATAGGACACTTCTATTGTCAGATTCTTCCACACTGCACGATTTGCTTCAAGTTCAATCTCCTGCAGTGCTTCTTTTGATATCTCTCCATCAAAATCCATCGTACAATCTTCTGTTCCAAGATGAAATCCGACATTGTTGAAACCGTATCTTGCATGCACGATTCCGGAAACAATATGCTCTCCGGTGTGCTGCTGCATCTTCATAAATCTGGTCTCCCAGTCGATCTCGCCTTCAACAATCTCTCCTGCTTCAAACGGCTGATCTGTAATATGCAGAATTCTTCCATTCTTTTCCCGGACATCAGATACCTTTGCATCCTTCAGTTTTCCTGTATCTGCATACTGTCCGCCGCCTTCCGGAAAGAATGCTGTACGGTCAAGTTCTACCGCATAGCATCCTTCCTTTTTCTCATACGGCTCACATTCCAGAACCATTGCAGTAAATTTTGAAAGATGGCTGTCATTGTAAAACAGTTTTTCTGTTCTTGTACCATCCATCAATCCATTTTCTGTCATAATTCGTATTACATCCTTTCCGGAGCTGTAAATCCAAGAAGGTCAATGCAGGTCTCAAGTACTTTTTTCGCAAGTGTAAGAAGTGCAAGATAACCTTTCTTCTTCTCTTCGTCTTCTTCTGCAAGAATCTTTGTCTCATGATAGAACTTATTAAAGTCGTTCGCAAGATCATAGATATATGCACACAACTTATGAGGAGCTGTCTCTTTATATACATTATCGATCACTTCATTGAATTTCACTACCTGAAGCATCAGAGACTTCTCTGCATCATTCTCAGCCGGTCTGATCGTTCCGTCAAAAACTCCGCCATTCTCAGCATATTTCTTGAGGATAGACTTAATTCTAACGATTGTATAAAGAATATACGGTCCTGTATTTCCCTCAAAGGAAGTAAATCTGTCAACATCAAAGATATAATCCTTAGAAGCCTGGTTAGAAAGATCTCCGTACTTGATCGCTGCAAGTCCAACTTCTTCTGCTGTACGTCTTGCATCTTCTTCCTCTACTGTACGGTTGTCCATGATCTTCTTATACATCTCATCATCAATCTCACGGATCAGATTCTCAAGACGCATAACACCGCCTTCTCTTGTCTTAAACGGCTTACCATCTTTTCCGTTCATTGTACCAAATCCAAGGAATGTAAGTTCTGTCTCCGGTTTTACAATTCCTGTCTTCTTCGCACAACGGAATACCTGCACAAAATGCAGTTCCTGACGCTTATCAACAACATAGATCACCTGATCCGGATCATACAGTTTCTCACGTTCTACCAGTGTAGCAAGATCTGTTGTATCATACAGCGCAGCTCCGTCAGATTTCAGAATCATACACGGAGGAATCTCTTTTTTATCTGTCTCTTCTGCAACGTCTACTACAAGCGCACCCTCATCATAATGTGCGAATCCTTTCTCCTTGAGCATCTCAACCATATCCGGAATATATGCCTGGGCATCTGCTTCACCTTTCCAAAGATCAAAATCTACACTCAGTCGCTCGTAGTTCTTCTTCAAGTCAGTTACAGACACATTCATGATATGTTTCCAGATTGCACGATATCCTTTATATCCATTCTGTAACAGATAAGTTGCATGAAGTGCTTCTTCTCTATAATCGTCGTGCTCTTTTGCATAAGCACTTGCTGTAGGATAAATCTCTTCCAGTTCACTGATCGTAAATGGTGCTTCTTCCGGATATTCTCCTTCAAAACTCTCATCAAAATACGGGAGTTCCGGTTTACGTTTTTTCAGCTCTGTGATGATCAGGCCCATCTGATATCCCCAGTCTCCTAGATGGATATCTCCTGTTACATCATTTCCTTTAAAACGGATAATACGTTTAATGCTCTCTCCGATAATCGCAGAACGAAGATGTCCGACATGCAACGGTTTTGCCACGTTCGGTCCGCCGTAATCAATAATAACTTTTTTCGGATTCTTTTCTTTTTCAACACCAAGATTCTCATCTGCTGCCATCTCATTCAAATACTCTGCAACAACTTCCGGTGCCAGCTTCAGGTTGATAAATCCCGGATTCACCGCTTCTGCTGATGCAAAATACTTGCTATCTGCAAGTTCTCCCACAACTGCATTCGCAATCATGATTGGAGCCTTCTTATATTTCTTCGCACCTGCCATTGCACCATTACACTGATATTCACAGAGATCCGGGCGGTTGGAAAGCGTAACTCTTGCAAGCTCTTCATCATATCCTGCTGCTTTGAACGCTTCTTTCATTTCTATTGTGATCATTTCCAGTAATGTCTTCAAAGTTTCACACTCCTCTTTACTTTTCGTTTGTCTTTTCTGCCTGACGGCAATTTTATTAAAACAAGTCTGCCTCCCAACTTTTCTGGAGACAAACAGCCACTATTTATTCTATCATGTATCCAACAGAACAGCAAGCGTTACTGTGAACAGTAACGGCAACGATTCAAATTGATCCGGACTGCCCCCGAAACCAATTGACATAAAAATAACCAATACTTATAATGTAACCACAGCTTTACACATACAGTTTCTACATCCTGTATGATATAACATCAGACAGAAAGGATATCCAACAATGTTAAAATTAGGTTCACACGTTGGCATGAGTGGAAAAGAAATGCTTCTTGGTTCTGCGAAAGAAGCCGTTTCTTACGGTGCCAATACATTTATGTTTTATACCGGAGCCCCACAGAATACCCGCCGAAAAGAAATCAGTGAATTGAATATCGAACCAGCATGGGAATATATGAAAGAACACGGAATTGATGAAATTGTCGTTCATGCACCTTATATCATCAACCTCGGTAATTCAGTAAAACCAGAGACGTTCTCTCTTGCCGTAGAATTTCTAGCAAAAGAAATCGACCGCACGATTGCCTGCAGAAGCCACACTCTGATCCTTCATCCGGGTGCTCATGTAGGTGCCGGTGTCGAAATCGGAACTGCACAGATCATCAAAGGACTCAATGAAGTTCTCACTGCTGAGACTGACTGCTGTATTGCCCTTGAAACAATGGCCGGAAAGGGATCAGAAATCGGACGGAATTTTGAAGAACTTGCCCGGATTTATGATGGAGTTGTCCAGAATGATAAATTGAGAATCTGCTTTGACACTTGTCATACAAGCGACAGCGGATATGATATCATCCATCGTTTTGATGATGTTATGGAGTCTTTTGACCGTCTGCTTGGAAAAGATCAGATTGCAGTCTTCCACATCAATGACAGTAAAAATATTCCAGGAGCCGCGAAAGACCGGCATGAAAATATCGGCTTTGGAGAAATCGGTTTTGATGCAATTTCTACAATTGTCCATCACCCGGATTTCGAATCTGTACCGAAGATCCTTGAGACTCCTTATATTCCTTCTGTAACAAAAGCAAAGAAATCTTATGCCCCTTATAAGTATGAGATTGAAATGCTAAGAAACAACCGGTTTGATCCTGAAATGAAAGACCACATCCTTGCAGATTATGAATAAAAAACTATATGAAAAAATCCTGTTATTATCAGCCATCTGAATGTGCTGAAATAACAGGACTTTTTTATCCTATATATCCTATAGCGTCTGAGCGGAGTCGAACCGCCGCACATGCCTCCGGAGGGCATCGCTCTATCCACTGAGCTACAGACGCATCTCGGTTGTTAGTAGGAAAATTTAATTTCGTACAGCTAACAACCTTTTTTATCCTAGCACAATTCTGTATAAATGTAAAGTGGCAAATAAGTTACTGTTCACTCCCGTGTCAATCACTCCGCTGATTGACACGGAGGATGCGTGTTTTGACTTGAATGCATCTCGCCCCATCGCCAAAGGCGATTTAAAATGGCGAGATGCGTTGCTGGTCGCACATCGTGTGAACAGTAACGCAAATAAACCTCTAACTTTCTGCGGTTAATCTTTTTTCACTGCAAGCAGAATAATTAATATCCCTGCCCCAAGACAAAGCATTGCCCATGCACCTGCCTGTTGTGAATCTCCAGTCTTTGCAGCCTCTTCCCTTATCGTTTGTTTTGGACATACCCTGACATTCCAGTTCATTGCCCCTTTGTCCTCTTCCCATTTTGGCAACTGGACAAGAACCGGCTGAACCTCGTATTCTGATTCATCTTCGACATAGATCAGATAAACTCCTGCCCTCAGATTCGTAAGGGTTGCTTTTCCATCACAATCCGTCCTGCACAATCCATCACTATAATGATATTTACTCAAAGTCCGCGCCAACTCTTCCTGTTCTCTGGCATACCTTACCTCATTGAGATCCACGCCTTTATCTTCATATCTTTTCTCCATCTCGTAAGCACCATCAACAAGAGATGCCACTTTGGAATACTGGAATGTAACACCTTCTCTCTTAATTTGTTCTCCGGTATCTTCAATACAGATTTCTATAGTTCCTGTTTCTGTTTCTGCAAACGCCGGGTTCTTTACTGCTACCACCAGAAAACATATCAAAAGAAGAAGAATTCCGCATTTGATTTTCCCATTTTGCCGTCTTTTGCATCTTTCTTTTTTGTCTCCTGCTTTTCTTTCTTTTACGTTTCTTTCTCCTGTAGTGCTTACATTTCCTTTTCTGGTTTCTGTTTCTTTTTCTCTTTCCCTCACAATTTCTTTTTTCTCGCTTTCTTTTTATTCTTTCAATCACAACATATACCAAAAAGAGAATTGGAATCATTGTGAAGATCATTTCTCTGACAGACGGACGTTTCTTTTTGATTTTCTCTTCTTTTTTCTCTTCATACACAACCCGCTTTCCAGTAATCACTAACCGATGGGTATTAATTCCATATGGAGTACATGTGACAAGCGAAACCAGATCTTCTCCCGGTCTGATTTCCAGACTTTCTACCTCTTCTGGTAAGATTACATTTATTTCTTCTACCTTATATGCGAGTTTTTCTCCCAGTACTTCCAGAAAGAACTCATCGCCCTCCTTTAATTCATCCAGACGAGTGAAAAGTCTCGCACTTGCAAGCCCACGATGTCCCGTCATCACACAGTGCGTATTTTCTCCCCCTATCGGAAGACTACTGTCCATCAAATGCCCTACACCTTCCTTAAGTACTGCCTCGCTGGTTCCATGATAAACCGGAAGCCTGAGATCTATTGACGGAATTTCCAGTACACACATCATTCCTGTCTGTATTTTTTCGGCATTTAACAGACCTTCATACTCTTCCATCTGGTCCGGCTCGCTTTGTTCCCTTACTCCTTTCGATTCTGCCCAAAGCTTTTTATTATATTCATCAGCCTGATTCCTTAATTGTTCAATTTCATCTCCTGTTGTCTGTTCCACAACCTGTTCATATGTTGCCAACACATTTTGTGTTTTCTTCTGACTATACCAGCCAGTCAAAAGAGGTATACTACACAAAAGAACTCCTATCCATAGTAAAAGATCTGACTGTAATCTATTGTTTTTCCTTTGCATTTTTTCTGTTTCTTCTCATTGCTCCTGCAAGAACAAGAACACTTCCGGTTGTAATACAGATAACAGCTGCTGAAGAACCTGTTACCGGCAGTTTTTTTCCAACTGTATTAATTACTGTCAGATTAGCAGATCCTTCGCCTTCATTTGTTGTCAGACTGACTTCCGATTCTTTCCAGTTTCCGTTAATAAATTCTTTAATCTGCGCAGATGTCTCCAGTTTTTTCAATCCTTTGTCTGTTTTTCCGTCTCCTTTTACATATGCGTTTCTATCATTTGGAAAACTTGCTTTTATATTTAACACAATCGGCTCTGTCAGCAGACGGTATCCTGCCGGTGCCTCTGTTTCTTTCAGATAATAGGTGCCACTATCTAATCCATAGATCACAAATGTTCCATCCTGACCGGATTTCATCTCCACTGCATTTTCCGGCTGCTTTCCACCTGTATGGTCGTTTCCTCCAAGACTGTCCCGGTTAATCACAATGTACCCACCTTCTCCCTGTTTTACATATACTTCATTTTTTAATCCAGCGTCAGAATAAAGTCTGAACCTGGCATTTTCCAGACTTTGTCCATGGTTATTTGATTTCAATGCATTGATTTTATAAGTGAAACAAACAACTGTATCCCACGGTGTATATCCTGTACTTCCTCTCACCGCTGAATCCGGATCATTTGAAAATTCCAACCGAACATCGTTTTCAAATCCCGGACGTCCTGTATTTTTCGCTGCCTTTTCATTCAATGTTGCCTGATAGGTAAGCACTATTTTCTGTCCATATTTATTTTCTCCTGCTTCATTTTTACGATTAAACTCTCTGTCTATGATTTTTTTCATATCAGAAACAACAACCTGAAACGTATCTCCTCCTCCCGGAGCTTCCTTTACTTCAAATTCACCCTCTTTCAATTCATAATAATTTCTTGCATTTGAACTTTCATAAATCCGGATGGCTACAGAATCCTTTTTGAAAGTAAGTGCTTCACTCATCACATCATGCCATGCGTAATAATAGGTGTTGTATCCGTTAACATCAGGCATATTTGACTCATACCGATACGGAACAGTCTGCCCGATTTCAAAATCAGCCAAATCATTCCATCCCTGATTTCCAACTTTGTCCTGATCATCATCTTCCCGGATCTTTTTTGTCACAACCGGATAGTCTGATTTTATGTTGAGATTCATTTCCGGATTAGCTGTACTTACCATACACAAAGAGGCTGCCGAATTCGTTCCTTTTACCTCTGTCACTTCATCAATAATATAATATCCATACGGCAATCCCTTAATTTCAAATGAATTGTCTGCTTTTGTACTTGTCACTTCAACAGATTGACCTGTTTTTCCATTTCTCTGTAGATGGGTTCTTAATTCTTCTACAAAAACACGATATTCACTGTATGCTCCTTCCTTTTCCTGAGCGGTCTGCGCACCTTCTGTCTGATGCGTATTCAAAGACTGAATATAGTCGATCACCTCATACTCTGTTACATTTCTCTCATCCTTATGAATCCGCTGTCCCACGATATAACAAACAAATTTCTTGTATTCCGGATTAAATGTGTAATTAATGGATTCCATTCCTTTCGCATTTTCTGCCTGAAACAACTGATATACCAGAAATCTTTTTCCTTTCAGGCTCTGTCCGTCATTTCCTTTGATTGTAATACTTGCCGGTCCATTATTAAGATTTAAAACTCCATTTGTAGTTGCTGCTCTTTCCTGTACTTCATTTTCCGCTGCATATACAGATTTGATTCCAGTCACACCTGTTGTTCCAGAAGTACAGAGTACCGCAGCTAAAGTCATCATATAACAAATTTTCATCATTCTTTTTTTCATTTTCTCATCTCCTCATTTTTCACCGTTTTACTACTATCTTTTTTGCTCTTTTTTTCTGTAAATCATTGCCATGATTCCTACAGCTAAAATTCCTGTAAGTAACACAGGTTTTCCTGCCGATCCAGTATCTGGAAGCTTCTTTCCTGTCTGATTTATGATCTTCATTTTCACATTCCACTCCTTAATTGAACCTTCAATACTTATCTTGCTGTCTGCAGTATCTTTGCTTCTGTATTCTTTTCCATTCACAACCAACAGACACTTCCCTTCTTCCGGATTACTTTCCAGACAGATTTCATATACAATATCTGCATCATCTGATGTTTTCGGAATTCTGTAACCTGTCGGCGCTTTTGTTTCTTTCATATAGTACTTTTTCTTTACTTCCAGATTTTCGAACATTGCAATTCCATTCCCATCCGTCAACACCCGGTCAATTTCTTTCTGGCATGCCTGGTCTTCATATAAAGTAAACTCAGCTCCTGCAAGTGCAACACCTTTTTCATTTTCCTTTTTCAGCTCAATCTTGTAACAGGCCGGCTTATCTTCTATCGTCACTACCGCAATTCCATCCTCTGTATATTCGATAATAACCTCTCCTTCTTCTGTATTTACCTCAGATAAAAATTCTGTCTTCCCGCTCTCATCAACTTGAAAAATCAGTTCATTATTATTTGTCCGATACCCGTCCGGTGCTTTTACTTCTTTTAATTTGTGCGTTCCCTGAGATAATGGCATTACTTTCAGAGTCCCTTTTTCATCCGTTGTGAGAATCTTTTCACTTCCATCCGGTCTGATATGCTTAAATTGCGCTCCCAAAAGAGGATGTCCTGTCTCTGTTGCTTTTTTCACCAAATGGATCTGGAAAACCCTGTCCGGTATCGTAGGGTTCTGATATACATTTATTTTTTCTCCTGTACCTTCTGGTTTTATCTGGCAAACAAAGACTTCCTCATTCAGGAAATACCCTTTTGGCGGTTTTATCTCCTGAATTGTTACAGTTCCCAGCGGAAGTGCTTCTGTTCCGTCTGTCGCTTTATACAATGCATCACCTTTTACCTTATACTTCTCCTGATAACGGCAAACTGCTTTTGCATCTGTTTGAAAGACCCAGCTTCTGACTGGCTTTTTCCCTGTTTTTTCCGGATTTTTTCCCGGATCCAGAAGTTCTGCATAGAATTTCACTAAAAACTGTGCTCCTTGATACGCTGCTGTTCCCGACGGATCAACATATTCCTGTTCCATACCTGTTTTCTTTAACAAAAGTTCCACAGGATTCATCTGCGGCGGGTCTGAAAATGTCACTGTCGCTTCCTGCCCGGATTTTACTGTAACCGTTTTTACTTCATCTACAAGCGCATATCCTTTGGGAGCTTTTAGTTCCTTTACGTAATAAGTTCCTTCATTCAACACAACTATTGATGAATTTCCTGCTGAATCTGTTCTGAACGTTCCTGCTCTTGATTCACTAGAAAGAGTGGGACTACTATAGATACCGTACTCTGCTCCCTCCAAAGAATAGCAACTGTTCTTTTCTGTCACAGAAGTATTCGCCGACACCTTCTTTAATCTCCCTGTTCCGGTTGGCTGGTATGTTCCGCCCCATTTACTGAGCGGCTGTCCATTTCCTTCATAAATAACCCCATATGCATCCGGGAAATATTTATAATTCTCTTTCGCCCATGCAATCCCTTTGTGATAATACTCAGATTTGTGTGTTGAAATCCAATGACCATTCCCACAGGCCACACTATTTCCTGTTTCTATCCGGATCCTATCTCCATACCAGTGATGTACTTCATTCATAATCCACCATACTGCGCATTGTTTTAAAAGATAATCGTAATTTGAACTCACCCCATTGCATTTATTCTCATCGTAGTAATAGAACATTGCCGCGATCATCTGAATGGTCTGTTTGTTATAACGTTTTGAAGCATCTACTGCTGTTTTGCTGCCCTCCTGAAACTTTAATGTTGGATTGGTGCAATACAGACTTTCTCCTGATTGCGTACCAAGTCTTCCTTCATTCCAGTGCTGCAGCACAGGCCAGTTTGGGTCATTATAGTCAACTACATCAATCGCACCGATTCCCCTTTCGATTTTCTTTGTATAAACGGTATCTCCTTCCCTTGCCGATGCATATACACCTATACTTTGTATCTTCTTTTCATCTGTCTGATCAAAAGTTTCTTCCTTGTCTTCCTCCTGTTTATCCTCCGTTTCGTCGCAAAATCCCACACCGATATCTTTCAGGATTTTTTTTACTTCTTCTGCCCAGCGCAGTTCTTCTTCAATATCAACCTCCGTTTTTTCTCCGGCCTCTTCAGGCTGTTTTTCAAGTTCTTCGGCCTTGACAATGCCTCCATATGTCATTGCATAGAGAATACAGATCAAAAAGACTGACATGCAGAGGATTGTTATAATCTCTCCGCGTCCTTTCATTCATTTTCCTCCCTGTCGATACACATCTCTTTCCCCAGCTGAAGTTTCCCTTCCTGTGCATAATAGAAATAAGCATGATTGCTTAAGATTTCTTCCTCAGGCACCTGCGTTTCATTGATTTCCCGCACCATTCTTTCTAATTCTGACTGACGGATCTGAGAGGATTCCGGTACGATGATCACTTCATGGACACTGCTTGGAAGAACATAGAAATTTTCCTTTAAGACTCCTGCAAGCATGTCCAGAATATAAGGGTATGCAATACAGGCCGCCCCATAATTTTTCAGTTTATTAGACAAAACATACATTTTATCTTTTTCCGGAAGTTCCAGTTCTTCATGAATATGCCAGGTTCTTCTTAACAGATTCTCCCGATCATGTTCCCCCGGAGTTGACCTGCTAAGCAGTTCATACACCGCAAAATTCATTCCGAAACATTCTGCCGGAAGCAGACGCTTTGTATTTTCTTTTGCCACATTCCAGAGCTGTTCTTTTGTTGCTTTCCATTGTCTCATATGCAGATCCTTGATCAGCATCACTGCCGTTCCATCATTGTCCGCTTCTACAAGTACTGCAAACACAAGTGACAGATCCAAAAACTTTTTATGTGGAACATCCAGAAGTAATTCCCTGTTTTTCTCTGTGTTGATCAGTCGAAAGATGATTCTGTCTTTTACCCCTTCGAAAGAAAGCATCCTCTCGTAATCCCATGATTTTTCCTGTCGGATTTCTTCATATAGCTCCACCAGATCTTCAATGATCCAATCCATCTGTTTTCCTTTTTCATATAGTTCAAAAAATTCTTCCAGATAGATTGTCGGCGATATATTTACACCTGGTGTTTCCAGGATCAGTCCTGTACGCTCTGTTGCATTATTTTTTTTCGTCGTATAGACGTTTACCCTGACACCTCCATTTAACTTCTGAGTCAGTTTTTCCTTTACCGCATTTACAAATTCTGTATAATTCACTCTTCTCCTTCCTGATTGCGGTTCATAAAATTAAAATGAGAAACCAGTACGAAATGTACTATTTCAATTGAGTTAGAATTTCCCGGAGAGTTCAGAAGCTCTCCAAATAGAATTTCTTAAAATTTAGAACAAATATTATGTGCTCTTTATTATAGACAGGCCTTCCTTAAAAAGCAAGCCAGAATTTTGCATAAATCCGAATTGATTTTTTTAGTGAAAACAGAGAATTTCATCTGATTTTGTCAAAGAAAAAAGGAACCTGCATGATACAGATTCCTTTTTGAAATACAGCTTAAACTGTACTAAATTCGTAATTAAACTCTTGACAGATACTCGCCTGTACGTGTATCGATCTTAAGAACATCACCTGTCTCAACAAACAGCGGTACCATAACAGTAGCTCCTGTCTCAACGATTGCAGGCTTTGTAGCTCCCTGAGCTGTGTCACCCTTGAATCCCGGTTCTGTCTCTGTGATTGCCAGTTCTACGAACAGCGGCGGCTCAACTGAGAATACGTTGCCCTTATGGGAACAGATCTTAACGTTCTCATTCTCTTTTACAAATTTCAGAGCGTCTCCAACTACATCAGCGTTGAGAGCGATCTGATCATATGTCTCTACATCCATGAAGTTATACAGATCTCCATCCTGATACAGATACTGCATTTCCTTTCTCTCGATGTGTGCATTCTCGAACTTCTCTGTCGGACGGAATGTCTTCTCTACTACACCACCACTGATGATGTTTTTCAGTTTTGTTCTTACGAACGCTGCACCTTTACCAGGTTTAACGTGCTGGAATTCCAAAATCTGGAAAATATTTCCCTCAATCTCAATTGTTAAACCATTCTTAAAATCTCCTGCTGAAACCATGTATAATCCTCCTTAATTGCATTTCGTTCAGACAATGTAACTGTTCGTTACAGACTTTTTGCTTCTACCATTCTATACTAATTTGCGACTTTTTTCAATCTTTTTTTGCTCTTCTTATAGAAATGAAGCACAATCTTCTCCAAATACCGCTTTAAAACGATCTGAATCTCTTCTTTTGGATTGATCGGATGCACTAAAATGTTGTGTATTCCGACCCTCTTTGCGCCCCATACATCTGTAAAAAGCTGATCGCCGACAAACAGCGTGTTCGCCTGATCTGTTCCCATGATCTCCATCGCATGAAGATAATTCTTTCTTGCAGGCTTCAGCGCATTATAAATATAATGTGTCTGGATCTCCTGATTAAACATCTCTACACGTTTTTTCTGATTGTTGGACAACAGACAGCTTTCAAAGCCAATCTCTCTCAGTCTCTGAAACAGTCTCTTTGCACGTTCATCTGCCGGTGCACCGTGAGGAACTAATGTATTATCAATATCAAAGATTACCCCCCGGTATCCTTGCTCATATAGTTTTTCAAAAGGGATCTTATAAGTCGACCCCAAATATTCATCTGGAAAAAATTTTTCAAACATTATTTTCATCTAACTCCGTAAGCTTTGAAATCAATTCTTCTATGATCCCAAGAATTGATTTCATTATAACAATTCAGTGAAATGATGTCTACTGTTTTTCCAACGCATCCTGCACATTTCTCCTGAATTCTACCCATGCGTCCTCATCCTCTACAAAATATTTCGGACAGATTTTTCCGGTCACATCATAGTGACGGATCACCTGATCTGCTGTCAGATCATATTTTGCACAAAGCCATGCTGTAAGTTGTACAAGTGAGCAGTATGTTGCATCAGTAAACTTTCCATTCTCATCCGGATGACAACATTCAATCGAAATCGTATCCACATTGCGATCATTTGAAGCATATGCCATCTCCCAGGTCGGAATACACTGAATAATCTCTCCTTCCAATCCTATCACAAAATTACTGCTTGCCGAAGTCTCATGGCTATCTTTGAGACCATTAAAATAATCTCTGTTGTCCTGCGCTGTACTCCCCGGATTCGCTGTGTAATGGACAACAATCCCATTCACATGGTCAATTGTTGTCCCTGGTCTGGAATACGGATTTATATCTAACAACTGTATATCCATCTCCGGCTGCGTAGCATCCACATCAGCATATTGATTTTTCTTTTGTATACAGGATTTAAAAAGAAGAAAAAGTAATAAAATCAATAATGGGATCATTATAATCCGCAGCATTTTCCTGCCTCGCTTTTTCTTCCTTCGTGTATTCTTCGGCAATGTTTTCCGCCCTGCCAGCTGATTTCGTCTTGACGTACTCATTCGGTATTTCTCCTGATTTTTAATTCTCTCATTTCCATCGTTTAAAACAAACATCTTCTTATTTCAGCTATTATACCATATGTTTCTTAACCATTTATGAATTTTGTCTTAACTGTTTTATATTCGTATAAAAGAGAAATTCCCGGCAGATCCAGCTCTCACTGAACCTCCGGGAATTCCTCAAGGCGTTCCTATATATTATTTTATTATATCAGGGATGTGATTTTTCATCCCGTCAGGTAATGCGGAATATCCGCAATACTTCCACTTATCTGTCTGCAGGCAATCTGCAAACCTTCAATTTACTCGTCTACACTGTAGTTCGGAGCTTCTTTTGTAATATGAATGTCATGTGGATGACTTTCTTTCAGTGATGCCGCAGAGATCTTCACAAATCTTCCGTTCTCTTTGAGTTCTTCGATTGTGTGTGTTCCGCAATATCCCATTCCTGAACGAAGTCCACCCATGAGCTGGAATACCGTATCTTCTACAGATCCCTTGTAAGCTACACGTCCTTCTACTCCTTCCGGAACAAGTTTCTTTGCATTCTCCTGGAAATAACGGTCTTTACTTCCGTTCTCCATCGCTGCGATGGATCCCATTCCACGATATACTTTATATTTTCTTCCCTGGTACAGTTCGAATGTTCCTGGGCTTTCATCACATCCTGCAAAGATGCTTCCCATCATACATACATTCGCACCTGCTGCGATTGCCTTTGTCATATCTCCTGAGTACTTGATACCACCATCTGCAATGATCGGAATGCCATACTCTTTAGCAACTTCGTAACAATCCATAACAGCTGAAACCTGAGGTACACCAATACCTGCAACGATACGTGTTGTACAGATAGATCCAGGTCCGATACCAACTTTAACTGCATCTACACCAGCTTCGATCAGTGCTCTTGCAGCCTCTCCTGTAGCCACATTTCCAGCGATCACCTGAAGATCCGGGAATGCATCCTTAACCATCTTCACTGTACGGATAACATTCGCTGAATGACCATGTGCTGAGTCCATAACAACAACATCTACATGAGATTTCACAAGTGCTTCTACACGCTCCAGACAGTTTGCTGTGATACCAACAGCTGCTCCACAGAGAAGTCTTCCCTGCTCATCCTTTGCTGACAATGGGTACTTGATCTGTTTCTCAATATCTTTGATTGTGATAAGTCCCTTCAGATTACCTTCATCATCTACGATCGGAAGTTTCTCTTTTCTTGCTTTGGCAAGAATCTTTTTTGCATCCTCTAATGTGATTCCTTCTTTTGCTGTAACAAGTCCTTCTGAAGTCATGGATTCTTTGATCTTCTTAGAGAAATCTGTCTCGAACTTCAGGTCACGGTTTGTGATGATTCCGACAAGTTTACGTCCCTCTGTAATCGGCACACCTGAAATACGGTATTTTGCCATCAGGTCATTTGCATCTTCAAGTGTATGCTCCGGTGAAAGAAAGAAAGGATCTGTAATAACACCATTCTCAGAACGTTTCACCTTATCAACTTCCTCTGCCTGTGCTTCAATAGACATATTCTTATGGATGATTCCGATTCCACCCTGGCGAGCCATAGCGATTGCCATTCTATGTTCTGTAACAGTATCCATTCCTGCACTCATCATTGGAATATTCAATACGATTTTCTTTGTCAGATGTGTTGACAGATCTACCTGATTCGGAATTACTTCTGAATAAGCCGGTACAAGAAGAACATCATCAAATGTAATACCTTCCCCTATAATCTTACCCATTATACTTTACCTCTCTTTCTTAAGAACCCATGAAACTGCTTTGAAATGGCAGTTAATGTATCTAAAAATCTTTTGTAATTATTAACTGATATACTACAGAAATTCCCGAAGGATGTCAAGAGTATTTTCCCTGATGTGCTCATAATTTGTATTGATTTATTTTAACCTCTATTATTAAGTTTTACTTATAAGTACTCCTTTATTTATTATCTATGCGACAAACTGAGCCTTTTTTAGAACAAACAAAAGGTTCTATCTGACATTACGAAAATGTGATAGAACCCTCTATTCCTGCTGCTACAGATCTCTGTGTAACAGCTCTTTTATTCTATTCTTATAGAAATTCTGCAAATCTTCCTGATGGATAGATTACATCATTCCCATTCCACCTGCTCCGCCTGCTGGCATAGCCGGTGTATCCTCTTTAATTGTAGATACAACAGACTCTGTTGTAAGAAGTGTAGAAGCAACACTTGTTGCGTTCTGAAGAGCACTTCTTGTAACCTTCGCCGGATCAAGGATTCCCTTCTCAACCATATCTACATATGTCTCATTGTAAGCATCGAATCCTGTTCCTACTTCTGACTCTCTTACTTTGTTTACAATAACTGCTCCCTCAAGTCCTGCATTCTTTGCGATCTGAGCCAGAGGAGCTTCCAGTGCTTTCAGGATAATCTTGGCACCTGTCTTCTCATCTCCCTCAAGAGTCTCTGCGAATTCTTTTACCTTCTTAGAAACATGGATGTATGCGGATCCACCACCACCGATGATTCCTTCTTCAACTGCTGCTCTTGTAGCATTCAGAGCATCTTCCATACGAAGTTTAGCTTCTTTCATCTCTGTCTCTGTAGCTGCACCTACACGGATAACAGCAACTCCGCCTGCAAGTTTTGCAAGTCTCTCCTGAAGTTTCTCTCTGTCGAAATCAGATGTTGTCTCTTCGATTGCTTTCTTGATCTGTCCAACACGATCTGCGATTGCGTTTTTGTCTCCACATCCGTCAACGATAACTGTATTCTCTTTCTGAACCTTAACAGATTTTGCACGTCCAAGCTGATCCATTGTAGTTTCTTTAAGGTCGAATCCGAGTTCTTCAGAAATCACCTGTCCACCTGTCAGAATTGCGATATCCTGAAGCATCTCTTTTCTTCTGTCACCATATCCAGGTGCTTTTACTGCTACAACGTTGAATGTTCCACGCAGTTTATTCACGATCAGAGTTGTGAGTGCCTCACCCTCGATATCTTCAGCGATAATAAGAAGTCTTGCTCCAGACTGAACGATCTGCTCAAGAACCGGAAGAATCTCCTGGATATTGGAAATCTTCTTATCTGTGATCAGAATATATGGATCATCCAGAACTGCTTCCATCTTCTCCATATCTGTTGCCATATATGCAGAAATGTATCCACGGTCAAACTGCATACCTTCTACAAGGTCAAGCTCTGTCTGCATTGTCTTAGACTCTTCGATTGTGATAACTCCGTCGTTGGATACTTTTTCCATTGCATCTGCAACCATCTGTCCGACTTTATCATCTCCTGAAGAAACTGCAGCAACTCTTGCGATCTGCTCTTTTCCGTTGACTTTGCTGCTCATCTCACGGATTGCTTCTACTGCTTTATCTGTAGCTTTCTTCATTCCTTTTCTCAGAACGATCGGGTTTGCTCCTGCCTCAAGGTTCTTCATTCCTTCGTGAACCATTGCCTGTGCAAGAACTGTAGCTGTTGTTGTACCATCTCCGGCAACATCATTTGTCTTAGCTGCAACTTCTCTGATCAGCTGTGCACCCATGTTCTCAAATCCATCTTCCAGTTCAATCTCTTTCGCGATTGTTACACCATCATTTGTAATAAGCGGAGCACCGAATGATTTATCAAGTACTACGTTTCTTCCTTTTGGTCCTAATGTTACTTTAACTGTATCAGCTAACTGATTCACACCTCTTTCAAGTGCTGCTCTTGCTTCTGATCCGTATTTGATTTCCTTTGCCATTTTAACTGCATCTCCTTTATATTCGTCTGGGTATTACTCTACAATTGCAAGAATATCATTCTGCTTTACAATGATGTATTTCTCTCCTTCAAGCTCTACATCTGTTCCGGCATATTTGGAATAAATTACTTTATCTCCAACCTTAACCTGCATTACAACTTCTTTTCCATCTACAACTCCGCCAGGTCCGACTGCGATTACTTCTGCTTCCTGCGGTTTCTCTTTTGCCTGTCCCGGTAATACGATTCCGGACTTTGTTGTCTCTTCTGCTTCTAACTGTTTTAAAACGATCTTGTCACCTAATGGTACTAATTTCATTGTAATTCCTCCTTACTTTATTAGCACTCCTTTCTCTTGAGTGCTAACCCATGAATATAAAATAGCACTCCACATTTCATTTGTCAACACAGTTTACATATTTTTTATAAAAGAAAAGCCATGGGGCTTTCTCTGCCTCACAGCTTTTCTTTCGTCTCTAAAACTTCTCTATGATCTTCTTTCGTTCATCTCATAGAATCCGTTCTCAATTTTAAACTTCAGTAGATTCCTGTCTTCCGACTGGTATCTCTCTTTCACAACACCGGAGCAGCATAACAGCTCTGTCCCCGTTGAAATATAACATCTGTATTTTGCATCCAGCAGAATCGTTGTCAGAGGATCTTCCATCACTTCAAGATAAATGTAATCTTCTTCTGTATCATAATGATCCACCTTACAGACTCTTGTTGTATCATCAAAAATAGCATCTGCTGAAATCACTTTTTCCATCTGCAGATCAACCGGATTTCCCTCGTACATCTTGTCTTCTCCTTCTGCTTACATCCGCTCTTTCTCAATCCTCTCGAGCTCTGTAAATACATAATCATTCAGAACTTTAATATAAGTTCCTTTCATTCCTGAAGAACGTGATTCAATTACTCCTGCACTTTCAAACTTGCGAAGTGCATTCACGATAACCGATCTTGTAATTCCCACACGATCCGCTACCTTGCTGGCAACCAGAATTCCCTCTGTACCATCAAGTTCTTTAAAGATATGAATGATTGCTTCCAGCTCTGAGAAAGAAAGTGTGCTGATTGCTGCCTGAACGACATGTTCTTTTCTTGTCTCTTCCGCACTTTCTTCATTCACTGAACGAAGCATCTCAAGTCCTACTACAGCAGTACCATATTCACTGAGAATAATATCATCAATAGAATACGTTGCATCCTGTTTGTAGATAAACAAGGTTCCGAGACGCTCCCCGGCAATATCGATCGGTGTGATGATTGCCTGACATCCTTCCACAGCATCTGAAGAAAAACCAAGTGTCTCCAGATTAACATTCTCTTTTGTAGACAGAACACTCAGCAATCTTTCATTAAGCATATTATCAATATGAGATCCTACGGATTCTGTGATCAGTTCACTGATTTCTCTCACCTTATTGCTTTTGCTGACTCCAAGAATCTTTCCCTTCTTGCTGACTACCAGCACATTTGAGTCCAAAATCTCTGTCAGTACCGCACAGATATCATTAAACACAACTTTGCTGGAGTTATTATTATGCAGCAACTTATTAATCTTTCTGGTCTTATCCAATAATTGTACGCTCATTGTCTCCTCCACATGATTTGCTCTTATTCACTACTTCTAGCAAACAGTAACTATTATTTCCCAAGTTGTATACACAAATCAAATTTCAAATTCCTTACTAGCTTATATTATCATACAATTCAGAAAATAGCAACGTTGTGTTTTTCTGTTTTTTGAAATATTTAATCTTCTTTCTTAATTGTTTCCACATATCCGCACTTTTCATCTGCACAAACTAATTTATTGCCTTTTTCTACCATGTATCCACCACATTCCGGACATTTCTTACTGGATGGCTTCTGCCAGGACATAAATTCACATTCCGGATTATCCTCACATCCATAATACTTTCTTCCCTTTTTCGTTTTGCGGATAACAACTTCTTTTCCACACACAGGACACGGAACTCCGATCTTTTCCAGATATGGTTTTGTATTTCTGCATTCCGGGAATCCCGGGCATGCAAGGAATTTACCATGCGGACCGTATTTGATCACCATGTTACGACCGCACTCTTCACAGATCACATCTGTTACTTCATCTTCAATCTTAACTTCCTCAAGCTCTTTCTCTGCAATTTCAACAGCTTCCTCAAGATCCGGATAGAAATTACGGATCACTTCCTTCCACGGAACCTTTCCTTCTTCAACCATATCAAGAAGACCTTCCATATTCGCTGTAAAATGAACATCTACAATACTTGGGAATGACTGTTTCATAATATTATTAACAACTTCACCAATCTCTGTCAGATAAAGATTCTTGCCTTCTTTTGTAATATATCTTCTTCCAAGGATCAGAGAAATGGTTGGGGCATAGGTACTTGGACGTCCGATCCCAAGCTCTTCCATTGTCTTTACAAGACTCGCCTCTGTATAATGTGCCGGCGGCTGCGTAAAATGTTGCTTTGGATCAAATTCTTCTTTTGTAAGAACAGAATCCATGCTAAGATGTCCGACCAGTACATTGCTCTCTTCCTTCTCTTCCTCTGCCTCTACATACACAGAGCGAAATCCATCAAATGCAACCCTTGCTGTTGATACAGTAAAGCAGTACTCACCGGCTCCGATCTTGACTGCTGTTGTCTCATACTTCGCCGGCTGCATACGGCTTGCTGTGAAGCGTTTCCAGATCAGCTGATACAGACGGAACTGATCTCTGCTTAATGAATCCTTGATTGCTGCCGGTGTGCGTGTAATATCTGTCGGGCGGATTGCCTCATGCGCATCCTGAATCTTCTTATCTGTGGACTTTGTTTTTGTTCCTTCTGCTACATATGCTTCCCCGTAAGTCTCAGCAATATAGCTTCTTGCTGCTGCATCAGCTTCCTCTGAAATACGTGTAGAATCCGTACGAAGATAAGTAATCACACCGACTGTTCCATTCCCTTTAATGTCCACACCTTCATACAGCTGCTGTGCAATACGCATTGTCTTCTGTGTACCAAAGTTCAATGCCTTGGCAGCTTCCTGCTGCAGCGTACTTGTCGTAAATGGGAGTGGTGCTTTACGCGTCCTCTCACTGTTCTTGATATCTGTAATCTGGAACTCTTCGTTCTCTAATTTCTTTAAGGTCTCGTCCATCTCTTCTTTTGAACGGATCGTCATCTTTTTCTTCTCTGTTCCGTAGAACTTCGCTGTCAGAGGACGTTTCTCACCTTTTACTTTCAGTTGTGCATCCAGTGACCAGTACTCTTCCGGAATAAATGCATCAATCTCTGCTTCCCTGTCTGCAACAATACGAAGTGCGACTGACTGTACACGTCCGGCACTCAACCCACGCTTTACCTTTGCCCAAAGCAATGGACTGATCTTATATCCAACCATACGGTCAAGCTCTCTTCTTGCCTGCTGTGCATCCACAAGATCCATGTCAATATCGCGTGGTGCTTTCAAAGATGCTTTCACAGCATTCTTTGTAATCTCATTAAATGTAATACGGCGCATTTTCTTCTCGTCCAGCTTCAAGGCAGCAGCAAGATGCCAGGAAATAGCCTCTCCTTCACGGTCAGGGTCGGTTGCAAGATAAACTTTGTCTGATTTCTTCGCCTCTTTTCTGAGCGTTGCAAGAATCTCTCCTTTTCCACGAATGGTAATATATTTTGGTTCGTAATCATTCTCCACGTCAATTCCTAGCTGACTTTTCGGCAGATCCCTGACGTGTCCCTGTGACGCTGCAACTGTATAATTGCTTCCTAGAAACTTTTTAATCGTCTTCACCTTTGCAGGAGACTCCACGATTACAAGATAATGTGCCATAAAAACTATACTCCTATTTTATTCTGATATAATAATTCTTTGTTATTTCACGAATGTATCCCTGCAGTTCCAGTGTAACAAGAATGCTCATCAATTTTCTGATCTCCACCCGAGATTCCTGCGCAATCTGATCCACATTCTTGGGATACAAACCGACACAACTATACACCAAATCATCTGTACTTTCAAGCACTTTTTTATTTTTCTCGTTTTTTATCTCCGTGTTTCTGCACAAAACATTTGTTTCAATCCCCCATTCTTCCAGCAGATTTTCAGGATTCAGAAGGATTCCGGCACCCTGTTGGATCAGGTGATTACACCCGGCACTCAAAGGACTGTCCAGCGGTCCCGGAAGGGCATAAACATCCTTTCCCTGCTCCAGTGCCATATCTGCTGTAATCAAAGAGCCACTTCTCACCCTTGCCTCCATTACCAGAACTGCATCTGACAGTCCGCTGATGATCCGGTTCCTCATTGGAAAATTCATTGCAAGCGGAGGGGTTCCCGGTGGAAATTCCGAAAGGATTCCGCCTCCGTGTTCTATGATATCCATATATAAACCGATATGATCTCTTGGATAACAGACATCCACTCCGCTCCCTAAAACAGCATAAGATTTTCCGCCTGCATTCAACGCTGCTCTTTGTCCTGTTCCATCGATCCCTTTCGCCATGCCACTGATGATATCAACACCTGCTGCCGCCAGCACTTCCGCAAATTCTCTTGTATAATGTTCTCCATATCCACTACACCCCCTTGCTCCGACAATTGCTGCCCTCTTCTTGGCTCCCGGACATGTTCCTTTCACAAAAAGAGCAAACGGGGGATCTGGTATCTCAGCCAGCCCCGTAGGATATTCTTTTGAAAAAAATGGAATAAATTCGATTCCATGTTCCTGCATTTTGTAAAACTCTTCTTTTAATTGTTCTTTCGTTTTCTCTTTCCGGGCTTTTTTTAATCCCTCTTTTTCTTCCTCTGTAAGGAATTCAATTCCTGTAATTTCAGTTTCTTCTATATAATATATCTTCTTTCCACTTCCTATGAGTTCTCGGAGCAGATACTTTTTTCTTGCAGATAGTTTTCGAATCGTAGAAAACCAGTATTCAAAAATCATCTCTTCACACATCATACATACCTCCCCCAATATTTCCTGTCCAATGTCCGATAACCGATCGCCTCCTGTAAATGTTCCAGTTTTATCTCCTCACTGTAATCTAAATCTGCAATCGTTCTCGCAACCTTTAAGATTCGGTGATAAGACCTCGCCGTCAGATTCAGTACATCATAAGCCTGCCCCATCAGTCGCATTTCTTCTCCGTTTAATCTGCAATACTTACTCAATTCTGCACCATGAAGCATTGCGTTACACTGGATCTTCGTGTTTTGGTAGCGAATCTTCTGTCTCTTTCTCGCTTTACATACCCGCGCTTTGATCACCGCCGAAGACTCCGGACAGGAAACAGACTCTTTCACCAGATCCCGATATTCCACTTTAGAAGCTTCAACACTAAGGTCAATCCGATCAAGAAACGGTTGACTGATCTTACTTAAATACGCCTGGATCTGTGCCGGCGTACATGTACAGGCTGTCGATGGAAATTTTCCACATGGACACGTATTCATGGCAGATACAAGCATAAAATCAGCCGGAAAGATATAATTTCCACTGGTTCTTGTGATCTGTATGCTGCGTTGTTCCAGTGGCTGCCTGAGCACTTCAAGAACACTTCTCTTAAATTCAGGAAGTTCATCCAAAAATAAAATACCACTATGCGCCAGGCTGATCTCTCCTGGTCTTGGAACAATCCCTCCTCCAATCAGCGCTGCTCTCGTTGCAGTATGATGTACCTCTCGAAAAGGTCTTCTGGAAATCAGTGGTTCCTTTCCATCCAGCATTCCCATGACACTATAAAGCTTTGTAAGCTCCATACTTTCTTCATAATTCATCGGCGGCAGAATTCCTGCCATACATTTTGCGGTCATTGTCTTCCCGCTTCCGGGTGGTCCGACCATAAGCAGATTATGCCCTCCCGCCACAGCAATTTCCGCTGCCCGACGAACATTCTCCTGACCATATAAGTCTGCGAAATCAGGTACTTCTTCTCCCACTTTTCCTCTGTCTTCTATTTTATCAGCCTCTTTTTCACCAAGATATCTCTGTTCTCCACCTGTTCTGTCTCCATCTTCCAAATAACTGATACATTCCCTGAGACTTCCAACTGCAATGATCCGAACCCCTTCTACAAGTTCTGCCTCCTTTTCATTTTCTCTCGGAACAATACAGCTTGTAACTTTTTGTACCTTTGCCTCTGATACCATAGAAAGAATCCCGGGAACTTTTCTGACTTGTCCATCCAATCCCAGTTCTCCGATGATCATACAGTCTTTCATTCTTCTATTCTGTTGTAAAACGCCAAGTGACGTCAGAATCGCCACTGCGATTGGAAGATCAAATGACGCTCCTCTTTTCCTCATAGTTGCCGGCGAAAGATTGATCACCACACGTTTCGCAGGAAATTCAAGACCTGAATTCCGAACTGCAGACCGTACGCGTTCTGCTGCTTCTTTCACCTCTGATGACAGATATCCCACCATGTGAAAAATCGGAAGTCCATTGCTGACATCCGCCTCCACATAGACCATTTCTACCGCAAGCCCTTCCATTGCCGCGGATTTTACTGTACTAAAACTCATATGCGCTCCTTCCTTTTCCCAGTCACAAGCGCACCTGTTCTTCTTACACCCCATTGTAAGCTGCTGAAATTCTGGCTGAATCAGCCGGATTTGATTTTCGGAACTGACATTCCGAGAATGTATAGATATCATAACTTCCGAATATCAATTTGTCAATCAGTTTCCGAGAACTTGAGCATATGGAAAAGCACAATTTCCACATTTTTTCATAAACTATATTAAATGCATCCAGAGGTGCTGTCTTGAAAGCATTTCCTAATCCCCTCACACCGGCGGAAGAGAAAAAATACATTCAGAGATACACCGAGGGCGATCTGGAAGCCAAGCATATTTTAATTGAACGCAATCTCCGTCTCGTTGCCCATGTTATACGGAAATACCAAAATACCAGTGAAGATCCGGAAGATCTGATTTCCATCGGCACGATTGGCCTGATCAAAGCTGTAATTACGTTCGATCCTGAAAAGGGAAATCGTCTGGCTGCCTATGCCTCCCGTTGTGTAGAAAATGAAGTCCTGATGTATCTGCGCGCCAGAAAAAAATGCAGCCATGAAATCTCTCTTTATGAACCGATTGGAACAGATCGGGAAGGAAATGAAGTCAACCTCTACGATATCATCGAATCTACAGAAACAGATATTCCAGAGCGGATTCATCTGAAGGACAATATTCAAAAGCTTTATGAAAAACTGGAAAATGAACTTTCTCCAAGAGAAAAACTTGTACTGAAAATGCGATACGGACTGTATCAGGGAGAAGAATACACGCAGCGGGAGATTGCCGCACAACTGGGCATCTCCCGCTCCTATGTATCCCGTATCGAAAAAAGTGCTATCGGAAAACTCCGACAATATTTTTGAACTTTCTAAGACTCTTCTATGAATTAACTTCTTTATCCTCTTCCTGTCTTCTGAGAAGATCGTACTGAGCTGGTGTCTCGCTCAGTTCTACATGAAGAACCTGCTTTGAATGCGGTGCACTTTCCTGTTCCTCTCCATCCTCATTCAAGATCCGGAGAACCTTTGCCTCAACATTACTTCCGTCCGGCTTCATAATCTCAATTGTCTCACCTACAGAAAACTTATTGCGCTGTTCAATTCTTGCAAGCCCATTCTCAACAGCTCCGACAATTCCAAGATAAGTATACTCTCGGATATATGTGTTATTGTCATAAATCTGTGTCTCATGATCTGGTTTTCCAAAGAAAAATCCAGTCGTAAACTGACGATAAGTACAGTTTGAAATCTGATCCAGATACCAAGGCATGTTCTTCTTGTAAAGCTCTGGATCTTTCTGATAATCATCAATTGCTTTACGGTAAGTTCTTGCCACCGTTGCAACATAAAGTGCTGTTTTCATTCGTCCTTCGATCTTAAAACTGTCAATTCCCGCATCAATCAATTCCGGAATATGCTCGATCATACAAAGATCTTTTGAATTAAAGATGTAAGTTCCGCGTTCATTCTCATAGACCGGCAGATATTCTCCCGGTCTCTTTTCCTCGACTACTGCATACTTCCAACGGCATGGGTGTGTACATGCACCCTGGTTTGCGTCCCTTCCTGTAAAATAATTACTCAGAAGGCAGCGTCCGGAATAAGAGATACACATTGCTCCATGGACAAATGTCTCAATTTCAAGATCTTCCGGAATTCTTTCTCTGATCTCCTTAATCTCTTTCAGAGACAATTCTCTTGCTGAAACCACACGACTTGCACCCTGGCGATACCAAAAGTTATAAGTTGCATAGTTTGTGTTATTCGCCTGTGTACTGATATGACGCTCAATCTCAGGACATACCTCTTTTGCAATCTCAAACACCCCCGGATCTGCAATGATCAGTGCATCAGGTTTAATCTCTCTCAACTCTTCAAAATATTCTCTTACCCCTTCAAGATCATCGTTGTGGGCAAGAATATTTGCTGTAACATACACTTTTACATCATGTGCATGTGCGAATTCTATTCCCTCTTTCATTTCTTCCATAGAGAAATTTTTTGCTTTCGCACGCAACCCAAATGCTTCTCCTCCGATATATACTGCATCAGCACCGAAAATTACAGCTGTTTTTAACACTTCCAGGCTGCTCGCCGGGATCAATAGTTCGATCGGTCTACTCATTTTTCTACTCCTTGTTTTATGCTCACTGCCACACCATCTCCAAGCGGAATAATAGATGTGACCAGATCCTCTCTGTGTTTCAATTCATACAGATATTCCCGCATTCTCGCATGTATTGTACGATTTCTGCGTTCTACCGCAAAACGGGATTCTATGATGTCCCCATCCTGCATCACATTGTCTGACACAAGACAGCCTCCATCCGAAAGCAGTCGCAACACATTCGGAAGATAATGAATATATTGCCCTTTCGCGGCATCCATAAAGATAAAATCAAAAGTTCCTTCCATTTCCGCAAGTACTTCTGTCGCATCTCCTTCAATCAGAGTAATCTTATCTTCCTTTCCCGCTCTGCGGAAATTCTCCCTCGCAATCGGGATTCTCTTCTCATAATTCTCTATTGTTGTTATATGTCCGCCTTCCGGCAGGTAATCACTCATCAATAACGCAGAGAAACCTACGGCAGTTCCGACTTCCAGAACGCGCATAGGTTTTTTCATCAAAAGGAGAACCTCCAGGAAGCTCTGCATCTCTCGTCGGATGATCGGTACATCCGACGCCAGAGCTTCCTGTTCAATTGTCTCCAGTATTTCACTGTTCTCTGTATCCATAGAATTGATGAATGTAATAATACGTTCATCCACTATCATATCTTACACATCCACATCCATGATGATCGGGATCACCATTGGTCTTCTCTTTGTCTTCTTCCAGATATAGTCATTCATTGCATCACGGATCACAAGCTTGATCTTATTCCAGTCTGTATGTCTTCCTTTCAGGCATTTCTCAAGTGCTTCTGAAACAGCCTTTCTTGCATCATCCATCAGCTCCTCTGACTCTCTGACATAGACAAATCCTCTTGATACGATATCCGGTCCTGCAAGCAGGCGGTTCGTTCTTCTCTCTAATGTAAGAACTACAATAATGATACCATCTTCTGCAAGATGCTGTCTGTCTCGAAGAACGATATTTCCAACATCTCCAACACCAAGTCCATCTACCAGGATTGCTCCTGTATGAACCTTATCTACAACCTTAGCGTAATCATCACACAATTCAAGTACTTCACCGGACTGCATAATAAATACATTCTCTTTCGGAATTCCAAGGCTCTTCGCAACACCGGCGTTTGCTTTCAGGTGGCGGTATTCACCATGCACCGGAATCGCATATTTCGGTTTTACGAGAGAATAGATCAACTTCAATTCTTCCTGACAGGCATGTCCTGATACATGGGCATCCTGGAAAATAACTTCTGCTCCCTTTGCAGAGAGTTCATTGATCACACGTGAAACCGATTTCTCATTTCCAGGAATCGGGTTGGAGCTGAAAATGATCGTATCATTCGGCTGAATTGTAACCTTGCGGTGTACGTCAGCTGCCATTCTTGACAGCGCAGCCATAGATTCTCCCTGACTTCCTGTTGTGATCAGCACCATCTTCTCCGGTGGATAATTCTTCATCTGATCAATCTCAATCAATGTATTATCCGGTACATTCAGATATCCTAATTCTGATGCTGTAGAAATGATATTCACCATACTACGACCTTCTACAACAACCTTTCTGCCATACTTATAAGCAGAGTTGATGATCTGCTGTACACGGTCAACATTCGAAGCAAATGTCGCAATGATCAGTCTTGTATTCTGATGCTCTGCAAAAATGTGATCAAATGTGATACCTACTGTACGTTCTGACTGCGTAAATCCTTTTCGCTCTGCATTCGTACTGTCAGACATCAGTGCCAGCACGCCTTTCTTACCGATCTCAGCAAAACGCTGCAGGTCGATCGCATCTCCAAATACCGGAGTATAATCAACCTTGAAGTCTCCTGTGTGGACAACAACACCTGCCGGTGAATAGATTGCCAGTGCGGACGCATCCTGGATACTGTGGTTCGTCTTGATAAATTCAATCCGGAACTTTCCAAGATTGATTGACTGACCGTGACGTACAACCTTTCTCTTCGTTCCACGAAGCAGATTATGCTCCTTCAGCTTGTTCTCAATGATTCCCATTGTAAGCTTGGTTGTATAAATCGGAATGTTGATCTCTTTGAGTACATACGGCAATGCACCGATATGATCCTCATGACCATGCGTGATAACAAATCCCTTCACCTTGGAAATATTATCTTTCAGGTAAGTCACATCCGGAATTACAAGGTCGATTCCAAGCATATCATCTTCCGGGAATGCAAGACCACAGTCTACAACAACAATACTGTCTTCATACTCAAAAGCAGTAATGTTCATACCAATCTGTTCCAGACCTCCAAGCGGTATGATACGCAATTTTCCATTATTCTGTTTTTTCAAAAAATATACACCTCCACTATCTCTGTTTCTTCATACAGTCTTTACACAGTCCGTAGAATTTCAGTTCGTGGTCCAGGACATGGAAGCCGGTTGCCTTCTCGATATGATCTTCCAGGCTCTCCAGAAGGTCATCATCAAACGGCATCACCTTGTTACATCTCTTACAAATCAGGTGATGATGATTGTGCTTTGTCTCCCCATTCAGTAAATGTCCGATCTCATAGCGCACACACCCATCCCCAAAATTAATCCTGTCTACCAGCTGCATATCCCACAAAAGCTGTAATGTTCTGTATACTGTGGCAAGCCCAATCTCCGGATAATCCTCTGATACCAGATCATAGATATCTTCCGCTGTCATATGACTCCCACTGTTCTCTTCAAGTACGGACAGAACAAGCAGTCTCTGGTGAGTCACCTTCAGCCCCTTTTCCTTTAACTTCTCTTTCAGAAGCTTCTGTGTCTTATCTGCCTCCATCTGTCTGCCTCCTATCTATATTGTAAAAAGAACTCCAGACTTTTTTCTTACACTTCTGCAAAAGTGAGAAAAGTATTCCTGTCTGCAGTTTCTCTTACATTCGTATTTCTTTCATGTAATTACATCTCAATATCGACGTCTTCCAGCAATTCCTCAAACACTTTGGAAACTGCCATCAGTTCTGTATCGTCTTCCACGATCTCATACGTCTTCTCTGCGTCTTTTGATTCTTCAACTTCTCTGAGAATCAGGCATTCTGCGTCGTCTTCTTCTGAATCAACTACAAGAATATACGCTGAACCATTGATCTTCGTCTCTTCAAGTACAAAGAACTCATCTGCTCCACTTCCATCACTGAAAGTAAACTTTGCCTTTTCCATATGATTTTCCTCTATTCTGCTGTTTTCTGCATATAAATCGAATCTAAATATCCCTGGAGAATGAACACAGCAGCAATCTTATCGACATATTGCTTTCTGTTCTCTCTTCTCACACCACTCTCGATCAGTGTCTGCTCTGCCGCTACTGTCGTAAGTCTCTCGTCCCACATGATCACTTCCAGTCCTGTACGACGAACCAGCATGTCACGAAATTCCAATGACTTCTGTGCACGCTCCCCGATATCATTATTCATATGTTTTGGAAATCCAAGCACGATCTTCTCTACCTGATATTCTCTGATCAATTCTTCAATCCTCGCACAGGTACGGCGCAGCTTGTTCTCCTCTTTCCGTTGTATTGTCTCAATTCCCTGGGCCGTAAGTCCGAGCGGGTCGCTGATCGCAACACCTACGGTCTTCGTCCCATAGTCCAGTCCCATTACTCTCATTGTCTGATTATTCCCACGCATTATGCTCAATATACGCTTTCAACAGTTCTTCTACCAGTTCATCACGTTCCACCTTCATGATCAGGCTTCTTGCTCCGTTAAAGCTTGTAATGTATGTCGGATCTCCTGACATGATATATCCAACGATCTGATTCACCGGATTGTATCCTTTTTCTTTCAGAGCCTTGTATACGATCTCAAAAATATCCTTCGCAGAAATCTGCGGACCCGGCTCTACCTGAAAGAACTGAGTACTACTTAAATCACTCATCTTTCTTCCTCCTTCTCTTTCTTGTATCTATTTCCTTCTTCCGAAGGGCTTTGCTGTTGTTCTGTCAAACAGCGCAAAACGCTCTGGAAACCCAGAAACCCTACTTATAATTCTAATATAACCGAATTCAAAATTCAATGTATAATTTGCGAATCCTTCCCAATTTGAACTTTTACGATACTATTCTTGAGATTTTCATTTGTCTCTAGTGCAATTTTCATATATTCTTTCGTATGACCTGTCTGTACTTCTTTTCCATTCAGTTCCAGATCCTCTTCCACAAGTACTTCCACTTCTTTTCCCTGGAAACTCTGTTCATATGCTGCACGCTTTTTCTCACCAAGTTCAATTAATTGCGCACTTCTCTTCGCCTTGATCTGTTCATCTACCTGATCCGGCATCACAGCTGCTTTTGTCCCCTCACGGCGGGAGTATTTAAAAATATGTGTCTCATAGAAATCTATGCTGTCCACAAAATCATATGACTCTTTGAACTCTTCTTCTGTCTCTCCCGGGAATCCCACGATCACATCGGTTGTCAATGCCGGATTTGGGAAGTATTTTCTGAGAAGTTCACATTTTTCCGCATATTCACTGCTTGTATATCTACGGTTCATACGCTTTAATGTTGCATCACATCCGCTCTGCAGAGACAGGTGGAAATGCGGACACATCTTCGGAAGCTTTGCAATCCCTTCTGCAAATTCTTCTGTAATAATCCCCGGTTCCAAAGATCCAAGACGGATTCTTTCAATTCCATCAATCTCATGGACTGCCCGGATCAATTCCAGAAGGTGATATTCTTTATCAAAATCAATTCCATATGAGCTCAGATGAATTCCTGTCAGTACAACCTCCTTATATCCGTTATCTGCCAGTGTACGTACTTCATCAAGCACATCTTCCATGGAACGGCTGCGGACTCTTCCACGGGCATATGGAATGATACAATATGTGCAGAACTGATTACATCCATCCTGAACTTTAATATAAGCTCTTGTATGATCTCCCGGCTTCGTCAGGTGAAGATTCTCGTACTCTTTTGTCTTTCCGATCTCTTCCATCTTGATCTCTGCTTTTCTGTCGTTTTCCTGATCCTTTGCATTCTTTTCATTTTCTGTTACGTTACAATCTGCATTGTGTGTTCTTTCATACTCTTCCAATGCTTCGATCAGATTCTGCTTCTTATTATTACCAAGCACAATGTCAATGCAATCATCCACCTGAATCTCTTTTTCCTTCGCCTGGACATAACATCCTGCAGCGACAACAACTGCATCCGGATTCATTTTTCTCGCCCGGTGCAGCATCTGTCTCGACTTGCGGTCCGCGATATTTGTAACAGTACATGTATTGATTACATAAAGGTCTGCCCCTTCCTTGAAAGGAACGATCTCATACCCTGCTTTTTCAAGCATTTCCTGCATGGCTTCCGTCTCATAGGCATTTACTTTGCATCCCAAATTGTGCAGTGCTGCTTTCTTCATTTATTTCTACCTCTTTTTTCCTTTTATCTCGTTAATTTCTTGACTTTTGAACCTGCATCCCGTAGAATATACCTAGGCTTAGAAGCCAACTTTATTGTATAATTCAAGGAGGGATTTCAAATGAAAACAGTACAGATTTCATTAAACTCAATCGACAAAGTCAAATCATTCGTTAACACTATCACAAAATATGATAATGATTTCGATTTAGTATCCGGAAGATATGTTATAGATGCCAAATCAATCATGGGTATTTTCAGCCTTGATCTTTCCAAACCGATCGACCTGAACATCCACGCCGACAGCAATGTTGATGATATTCTTGCTGCACTTGATGCTTACATCATCAAATAATTCTATCTGAATACGATTCATGCGGACTTTGTTTTTGTAGCTTGTCCGCATATTTTTTAGAGTAAAGAAAAGCTGTTCCATTGGAGCAGCTTTTCTTTTTCCTATTATTCTCCCTGCTTCACTTCAATGATCTCAACAGTATCAATTGCTGTCTGCATCAGTTCGTCAATCTTTTCTGCAAGGTTCAACTCAGACTTCTCAATTCGTTCAATATTCGGCTTTGTCACCGGATGTTTTGCAACGAAAATTGTACAACAATCCTCAAATGGCTGGATTGAAGTTTCATAGGTATTGATCTTCTCAGAAATTTCTACAATATCCTTCTTATCAAATCCGATCAGCGGACGATAAACCGGAAGTGTACATACTGCATTCGTCGCTGCAAGACTCTGCATTGTCTGGCTTGCTACCTGACCGATACTCTCTCCTGTGATCAGACCAAGACATCCGTCTTTCTTTGCAAAATGTTCTGCGATCTTCATCATGTAGCGACGCATAATGATTGTCAGTTCATCATGTGGACACTTCTCATAGATATAAAGCTGAATATCTGTAAAGTTGACAACATGAAGCTTGATCGGTCCTGAATAAGCAGAAACGAGTCTTGCAAGATCAACTACCTTCTCTTTTGCTCTTTCACTTGTGTACGGTGGTGCATGGAAATAAGTTGCCTCAAGTTCAACACCACGCTTGGATACCATATATCCGGCAACCGGACTGTCAATTCCTCCTGACAGAAGCAGCATTGCGCTTCCGTTTGTCCCGATTGGCATACCTCCCGGTCCCGGAATGATTCTGGAATAGATATAAACTTCTTCACGGATCTCCACATTGATACGAAGTTCCGGCTTATGAACATCTACTTTCATTTCCGGAAATGCCTCCAGGATTGCTTCTCCGACTTCACAGTTGATCTCCATAGAGTTCGCAGGATAGCTCTTCTTTGCTCTTCTTGCATCAACTTTAAATGTCATGTTCTTCTCTTCGTAAGCCTCATCCACATATGCCACAACATCTTTTCTCAGCTGTGCCAGTTCAGCCACCGGTACACGGACTACCGGACAGATTCCGACAATGCCAAATACCTTCTGAAGGCTTTCTACTGTCTCATCAAAATCATAATCTCCATCACAATCCACGTAGACTCTTCCGTGACATTTGTGTACAAGGAATTCTCCGTCTACGCCCTGCAGAGCATAACGAATCTGACGTACCAGTGCATCTTCAAAGATATAACGGTTCTTTCCCTTAATTCCGATCTCGCCGTATTTTATCAGAAATGAATGAAATTTCATGCTTTTTCTCCTTTATGAATCGACGTCAATTAATGACGCGTATATTTTCTCAGCATCGGTATACAATTATATAGTGTTTCCAGCGTGTAGTCAATTTCTTCTTTTGTAGTAAATTCTGACATACTGAAACGAATCGTCGCATCCAGATATTCCTGTGCCGCCCCAATGCTTCTGAGAACACCGCTTACTGCCGGATGATTCGATGCACATGCAGATCCTGATGAGACATAAATCCCCTTATCTTCCAGTGTATGAAGAAGAACCTCACTTCGGATTCCTGCAATTCCAAGACTGATGATATGTGGTGCACTTCCTTCATCTTTCAGACCATGGACTGTTGTATTCTCAATCTTTCCTGCCTGCTCAATAAAATAATCCTTCAGTTCACGCATCAGAGCTACTTTCATATCCAGATCATTGTAGATCATCTTTGTTGCAAGTCCAAGCCCTGCAATTCCCGGAACATTTTCTGTACCCGAACGTAGATCCTTCTGTTGTCCTCCTCCGAAAAGAATCGGTTTAATCTTCACCTTTTCACCCACATAAAGGAATCCGGTTCCCTTCGGTCCATGAATCTTATGTCCACTCGCACTTAACAGGTCGATCTTCTGACGTTTTGGATAAATGTGATATTTTCCAAATCCCTGCACTGCATCCGAATGGAAAAGAATAGAAGAATTATACTCTTTTACAATCTTTACCGCTTCATCAATCGGTTGAAGTGTTCCAACCTCATTGTTCACATACATAACTGATACGAGAATCGTCTCCGGACAAAGTGCTTCTTTCAATGCTTCCAGATTCACTCTTCCACTCGCATCTACCGGAAGATATGTCACGCGGAACCCTTCCTCTTCTTCCAGATAACGCATTGTATTTAAGATTGCAGGATGCTCGATTGAAGTTGTGATCAGGTGATTTCCCGCTCTTCTGTTTGCTCTTGCACATCCGATCAGTGCAAGATTATCACTCTCTGTTCCTCCTGATGTAAAGTAAATATCTTTCGCATTTACCTTAAGAACCTTTGCGATCGTTTCCTTGGCTTCCTTTACATAATGCTCCGCATCTACACCTTTTCGGTGCATGGAGGATGGATTGCCATAATCCTGACACATTACTTTATATACAAGATCTCCCACTTCCGGATATGCTCTGGTTGTGGCTGAATTATCCAAATATGCTTCCATTTTATCTTCCCTTTTCTAACTCTGTTACCATTCACAGGCGTCTGCAACCGGCAACGTCTTTCTATTATCTTATGTTTTTATCGTCCAACTGTTCCCGGCATTCTAAATGATACATCAGAATTGACAATGTTGTAAGTCCTGCTGTCTCTGTTCTTAAAATACGTTTTCCTAGTGTGATCGGGATCGCTCCGGCCTCTTTCGCCTGCTCGATCTCGCTCTCATCAAAACCGCCTTCCGGTCCGATAAAGATACCGACAGACTGTCCCGGTTCAATCTTACTTATGACAGCTTCTGTTGCTTTCATCCCTTCCTGCAGTTCATAAGGAACAAGCACTACATCCAGCTCTTTCGCGTAATTCATCGCTTCCTGAAAGCTCATCACATCCTGCACTTGTGGCACAATTCCTCTCTTCGACTGTTCCGCAGCCCCCTTGGCGATTGCCTGCCAGCGTTCTCTCTTCTTTCCGGCTTTCTTCTGATCCAGCTTTACAACCGAACGCTTTGCCGCAAACGGAACAATACGATAAGCTCCAAGCTCTACTGCCTTCTGTACGATCCATTCCATCTTGTCCCCTTTCGGAAGTCCCTGGAATAAGATCAGACGGGAAGCCAGTTCTGTCTGAGACACTTCTTTTTTCACAACGCGAAGGACTGCTTCCTTCTCCTCATAACCTTCCACACTGCAGAAGTAATCCATTCCTTCTCCATCACTGACCCACACTTCTTCTCCGGGTTTCATTCGGAGTACATTCTTCATATGATTCACATCACATCCTGCCAGACGGATCTGTTCTCCGTCCACGCAAGATGGATCTGCAAAAAAATGTTGCATCTTATTTCTCCTTATGCGTTCTTGCGCGCTGTCACACATACCCATTCACCCTGATATGTGACCTCCAGAAGTTCCAGCCCGGCTTTTGCAACAGCTTCTTTTACCATCTCTTCTTTATCATCGATAATTCCACTTGTAATGTAGATTCCACCCGGTTTCAGCTGATTCACGATTACCGGTGTAAGTTCTACAAGAACCGGCGCAAGAATATTCGCTGCCACAATATCGTAACACTCATATCCAACCTTATCCTGAACTTCTTTGTCATCGATAATATTTCCGATCATCACTTCATATTTATCTCTTGAAATTCCGTTATTCTCCATGTTCTCATATGTAGCATCGATTGCGCACGGATCCAGATCTGTTCCAACAGAATGCTCTGCTCCGAACTTCAGCGCAAGCATTCCAAGAATTCCGCTTCCGCATCCTACATCAAGAATCTTTGTTGTCTCTGTTGTATAGTTTCTGATCTGACGGATACAAAGCTGTGTTGTCTCATGCATTCCTGTACCAAATGCTGTACCTGGATCAATATGGATCACCATCTTATCTTCATCCGAAGGCTTCACATCTTCCCAGGATGGAATGATCAGAATATCATCCACATAGAACTGATGAAAATACTTCTTCCAGTTGTTCACCCAGTCTACATCCTCTGTCTGGGATTCTTCAATCTCGCAGGCTCCGACATTTACATAAGCAGACATCTCCTCCAGTTCTTTCTTCACATTTGCCAGAACTTTCTCTTTGTCCTCATCCTCTTCCAGATAAAAACTTAAGTAAGCCACACCATCATCTGCCTCGATCTCCGGTAAAATATCAACAAACATCTGCTCTTTATCAGACTCTGTCAGCGGGATTTTATCCTCGATCTCAACACCTTCAATCCCAAGATCTGCCAGCATACTGCTTACAATATCCTCTGCCTCTGTTGTTGTCTTCAATCTGAATTTATTCCATTTCATCTAGTTTTCCTCCTGAAACCACAAATCTAAATCTACGCTTGCACGAATTCCCGGAACCGTACCGTCCTCACTGTACTGCCACATCTTATAATCATATGGACACTGCGGAAGTTCATGATAATCCGCATACCAGAAATCATATTCTGTCAGCTCTTCCATCTTCAAGGTAAATGCCATCCATTTCATATTAGCATAAATCATCGGCTGATATCCAGCCTGTTTCACTCCGTCACAAAAGACTTTACAAAAATTCGTAAAGTCTTCCCTTGTATTCTGGTCTGTTCTGGCTGTGTCATCTTTAATTTCTTCTGTGTCATAGACAACAGGTCCTGTAATCTGATACGGCTGGATATGTTCCAAAACAAAGTCAGCCTCTTCGACTGCCTCTGTCGCTGAGATTGCCTGGGAAAAGAAATAGACACCGACTTCCAGGCCGGCATCCAATGCCCCTTGTACATTCTGTTCAAACATGGCATCTTCAACTAGCGCACCACTCTCTCCATATGCACGGTATCCAAGTCTTACGATCACGAATTCGATTCCGCTTTCCTTCACCTGCTGCCAGTCGATCGTCTCTCCCTGGAACTCCGAAACATCAATTCCTTTTTTCGCCGACACCTTTCCCTTCGTATCTTTATACGAAAGATACCCTGTCTCTTCATCTAATGTCAGATTGCTGAAATCATAAGAATTCCTCGGCACTTGATCCAGAAGCCTTGCTCTGTAATTATTCTCTTTCACATCCTGGAAGTCATAGTACTTCTTTCCGTCTTCTGTAACAATCTGAACTCCACTGACAATCTGCGTGTTTTCCTGCTTGTCTTTCTTCGTCTGTCTTGTCTTCACGTTGCCGGAACCCACGCCGACAAGAATAACTGCAAGCCCCATAAGAGCCGCCGCCATCCATTGCTTCTTTCTCATTCATTTCCTTCCAATCGCATCTGTTCCGTACCGTTGCAGAAATGTTGTTACTGTTCACACGATGTGCGACCAGCAACGCATCTCGCCATTTTAAATCGCCTTTGGCGATGGGGTGAGATGCATTCAAGCCAAAACATGCATCCTCCGTGTCAATCAGCAAAGTGATTGACACAGGAGTGAACCGTAACGAAATGTTTCCCAGGTAATTTTCCTTATTCCTCTGCTGCAAGCACGATCATTTCATCTCCGGCTTTTATTTTACCACCATGAAGCACTTTTGCAAATACCCCTTCTCGCGGCATGATACATTCTCCCATTTTCTGGAAAATCTGACAGCCATGATGACATTCTTTTCCAATCTGTGTCATCTCTAACAGAACATCGTTACATTTTAATCTTGTTCCAACCGGAAGATTACGGAAATCAATCCCCTGAACGATCACATTTTCTCCAAACGCTCCATCTTCCACCTCTGCACCTCTTGCACGGAATGCCTCGATCTTGTCATAAGAAAGAAGACTGATCTGACGATGCCATTTTCCTGCATGTGCATCTCCTTCCAGACCAAAATCTTCAATAAATGTGCCTTCCTCGATTCTTGTCTTCTGTGTTCCCTTTGCAGGACTTGTACAAATTGCTATTACTTTTCCCATTTTTCTCTACCTCTCAAATTACTTTTTCACTTTTATAATTTTTGTGCATAATCTGCACTGTTACTGATTTTATTTCATTACTGATCTAACCACCGATTCCGTACATGGCCCGATGTTCCTTTTTCTGACCAACTTCTTCATCTCTTCGCTCATCCGAGAAATTGTGACAGGCCGGTTTTTTCCAGATCGCCTGACGCATTGCTTCTTTCACTTCTTCATCCGTTGCACCACTTCTTAAAAGTTTTCTTAAATCAATTCCACTTTCATACTGTAGACAGAGCTTCAAATATCCTTCCGCTGTGAGCCGGATCCGGTTACAGGAATCACAGAACTTGTGACTCACTGCACTGATAAACCCAATTCTGCCCTGGAATCCCGAAAAGCTCACATACTCTGCCGGACCATTCCCCAAATGTTTTTCATACGGTTCAGCGTTTCCAAATGCTTTCTCTAAAAGTTCCAGAAGCTCATCTCTTGATTTTCCCTGACAGGCTTTTCCCATCCCGATCGGCATCATTTCTATAAAACGAACTTCTACCGGATGCTCCTTTGCATACTCTGCCATCTGAATATACTCTTCTTCTGACTGATTCATCGGCACACAATTTAACTTCACACGCAGATTCGGATATTCGAGTGCTGCCTGCAATCCTTCCAGTGCCTGATTTAATTCCCCACATCTTGTCACTGTATGGTAACACGTTTCATCCAATGTATCAATACTGATATTCACTGCATCCAGCCCCTGACGCATCAACTCGTCCAACTGATTTTTAAGAAGAATTCCGTTTGTTGTCAATGTCACCTGTTCGATCCCCGAAATTCTCTTAATTTTCCCCAATAAGTCCGGCAATCCTTTTCTCACCAACGGTTCCCCACCGGTCAGTTTGATCTTTGAAATCCCAAGTTCTGTACTGATCCGGCATACTCTCTCAATCTCATCAAAAGTCAGAATCTGCTCATGCGGCAGCTGCTCAATGCCCTCTTCCGGCATGCAGTAGACACAGCGCAGATTACAACGATCCGTCACAGAGATGCGCAGATATTCTATTGTTCTTCCATATTGATCGATCATCTCTTACATACCTCATATTATTTATCTCTTACATTACTGTTTTACTTTCCTTCAGAAACTGGTTTTCCACACTCACTTGCATTTCCTGTAAGAATTGCAAGACCATGTTCCAGAGATGGAAGTACTGCCTCCAGATTCTCTTTTACAGCCTTCGGACTTCCCGGAAAATTAATGATCAATGTCTGATTACGGATCACTGATGCACCACGGCTCAGCATTGCTCTTGGTGTTACCTGAAGTGAAGCCAGTCTCATCGCCTCTGCGATTCCCGGTGCATTCTTCGTTGCCACGGCAAGTGTCGCTTCCGGTGTGCAGTCACGCGGTGCAAAACCTGTTCCTCCAGTTGTTGCGATCAGATCCACTTTTTTCTCATCTGCAAGCTCGCAGAGACACTGTTCGATCATCTTCTGTTCGTCCGGAAGAATCCTTACTTCTGTCACTTCATACCCTGCCTCTTCTAACATACTGCAAAGAAGCGGTCCACTCTTGTCCTCCCGCTCCCCTGCATATCCTTTATCACTCAGTGTCACTACCGCTGCTTTCCATCTTTGTTCTTTCTTTTCCACTTTACTTTTCGCCTTCTTTTCTTTCCTTCTTATATCCATTGTTGATCAGCCCACTCTTACCGCCGCTCTTTCTGACCAGATAGATTTCCCCAATCTCCATCTTTTTATCCATCGCTTTGCACATATCGTAAACTGTCAAAAGTGCTACACTTGCTCCTGTCAGAGCTTCCATCTCAACGCCTGTCTTCCCGGTCACACGTACCGTACAATTACAATAAATTGCAAGTTCACTCTCAACCATCTCGAACTCTACCTTGCACTTTGTGATCGGAAGAATGTGACACATCGGAATCAGATCCGATGTCCTCTTTGCTCCCATAATCCCTGCTGTTGTCGCAACTCCAAGCACATCCCCTTTGCCTGCAGTTCCTTCTTTGACAACACGGAACACTTCTTCATTCACCGTAATCTTTCCTGTGGCGGTTGCTTCCCGGACTGTGTCCCGCTTCTCCGTCACATCTACCATAATGGCTTTTCCTTTTTCATCAAAATGTGTAAATCCCATTTTTTCCACCTCTCAATCTGAAAATGCTGTTGATATCCACATTCCCCTTGCAAATATCAACCAGACGATTGCTTTTTTTATACCAAACGATTGTACCACAGAATAGTACTAAAATTCAATGTTTTGGCAAAAAGAAAGGACAACTATAATAGCTGCCCTTAAAATCAATTATTAAAATTCAATATTCCGCATCTCATCTGACTTCTCCGGAATCTTATGTCTTTCCGCATATCCTGTAAGAATCAGTGTAAGTGCTCCGTCCCCTGTCACATTACAAGCTGTTCCAAAACTATCCTGAAGTGCGAAAATTGTAAGCATCAGTGCTGTTCCCGCATCATCAAACAGAAGGACTCCTGTGATAAGTCCAAGGGATGCCATAACTGTTCCTCCCGGAACTCCCGGTGCACCGATTGCAAATACTCCAAGAAGTATACAAAACAGAAGCATTGTTGGAATTGACGGAAGTTTTCCATACAGAATCTGTGAGATTGTCATACAGAAGAACACTTCTGTGAGTACAGATCCACACAGATGGATATTAGCAAATAACGGAATTCCAAACTGTACCATATCTTTTCTTAATGGTTTCGCCTTTCCTGCACACTGCAGGGCAACTCCAAGTGTTGCTGCGGAAGACATTGTTCCAACGGCTGTCAGATATGCCGGTCCGTAATGCTTCACAACCTCCAGTGGATTCTTTCCTGAATAAGCACCGGCGATTGTATAAAGAAGTGCCATCCAGATATAATGTCCGATCATAACAATAATGATAACCTTAAGGAATACCGGAAGCTGTTTTGTAATAGATCCTTCATATGCGAGAGAACAAAATGTGAATCCAATAAATAACGGAAGGATTGGAATCAAAATCCTTGACACGATGGAAAGCACGATCTTCTGGAATTCTTCCAACATTCCTGTGATTAATTTTGCCTTATTCCATGCCGCTGCAAGTCCGATCATAATAGAAAATACAAGTGCACTCATAACCGGCATGATCTGTGGGATAGAAAGTTCAAACACCATCTCCGGCAGTTCTTTCAGTCCATCTACATCTGTCACAATAGAAAGATGCGGGATCAGCGCATATCCTGCTGCTGTAGAGAATAACGCAGCCCCAACAGAAGATACATATGCAATACATACTGCAAGCAGAAGTAATCTCGATGCATTATTTCCCATCTTTGTAATGGACGGTGCGATAAATCCAATGATGATCAGCGGAACGCAGAATGAAATAATCTGTCCCAGAACATATTTCAAAGTTACAATAATGTTCAGAATTGCATTTGTCAAACCTGTCCCGTCATTTGCATTAAGAGCAAGTCCGGCAAGAATTCCGATCACAACACCTACCAGAAGTTTAAATGGCAGGCTTTTGAAAAAACTAGATTTTTTCATAGGAAGAATCCTCCAATACTATTTTTCGGTCCTAATTCACAGATGTCTGTAATCTCCAACCTTTCTCAGACCTGTTTAGTCGGTATGCAATATTATAATACACGAAGGATAAATCTACAACTGTCTGTTTGCAGCTTACCGATTTGCACCTATAGGACTTTTATATTTTATTGTCCTACAGGGCAGAAGAATATTATAAGTCCATGCGCTTTTTTATCTTGTTTTTAATTTCTCGAAAAAGAAATCCTGAGGTTAGTGTGCAGACCATAGCTGATTATTTTGCTGCTCAGCTATACGGATGTAAGTTTTGCTTTGAAAAATTCAAAGTTGTCTATAAGATGTATGAAATTAATTGACAAATAAAGTTGTCAATGTTATCATCAAAAATGACAAGAAAAGTTGTCAAAACAAAACGAAAGGGGACTGGAAATTGCCTTTATTAAATCGATTAAAAGAATATAGATCAAAACTGGGAATCAATCAGACAGAGCTTGGAAAGCGGGCAGGAGTTTCCCGCCAGACGATCAGTCTGATCGAGCGTGGGGACTATTCCCCATCTGTGACACTGGCATTAAAAATTGCAAAGATCTGTCAGGTTACAGTAGAAGATATCTTTGAGTATAAGGAGGATGAAAACGATGAAGAGTGATACAAAGACGAGAAACACAAAGAAAGCCATTGTAAGGATGTTAGCGGCAATGCTGATAGGCGGAGTGATAGGAGGCGTAAGTACTGTAGTTTATGAAATTGTTTTTGGGGAAGATTTTAGTGGAAGATCGCTGAGCCTTCTGACGGAAGTGACACGGAAGCTTATGGTTCCGGGGCTCCTGTCAGTGCTTGTCGTTTCAATTGCAGCATATGAGATCTGCTTCAAAAAGCTAAGAAACGTCTGTGATCGGATTGAAGATGCAGAAGATGAGGAATTTCATCGACTGGATTATGAGGAAGAAAGGTACGGAGCAATTCTGCAGTGTATCAATGTAGTGGCACAGGTGCTTTGCATTGCTTTGTTGGGAAGTGGATATTCTATGAGATATATTCATGATGGAAGAACTTCGCTGGTAAAATTTCTTACAGCATGTGTCCTGTTTTTAATCTGTTTCTTTTACTGTGGCATAGCTCAGGCCCGTTATGTAAAACTGCTTCAGAAAGTACATCCAGAGAAAAAGGGCGATATTGCTTCCAAAGATTTTCATAAACAATGGCTGGAAAGCTGTGATGAGGCAGAAAAGGAAGCTGTTTATCAAAGTTCCTACAGTACTTACATATTCTCAGGAAAATTAATCGGAATATTGTTAGTTGTGACGATGATCGCGCATTTATTTTTCAATACAGGAGTGTTCGCGATTGTTGTGGTCGGTGTAATCTATTTATGTATAACTATAAAATACTGTGTTTCCTGTGTTAAATTAAAGAATAAATCATAGCGGTTAACTATAGAAATTTCAGTAAACAATGCAAGTAATTCGTGCTCTGCCTTTTTTGCGTTAACATGGGAATAAACAATAACGAAAAAGCGGACAACCTCTTTCCAAAGATTATCCGTCTTTTCCTATTGTTTATTCGTAACTGCTCAATAACCTCACTGTTACGTTTATTCTTTATTCTCTTAGAAATGAATCACTCCGAGCAGTATTCCAGAAATAAGACATACAATACTTACGCCCCAGATCCAGAAGAAACTTGCTTTAATATGATCCTTAATCTCAACACCTGCAAGTCCGACTCCAAGGAATGTAGCCGGTACTACCGGGCTGATGAATGTTGCACAGTTTCTGCAGACAACCATTGCGATTGCTATGTGTGCAGGATTTACACCAAACTGGTTTCCGATACTGATCAGAACCGGAAGAAGTCCGAAGAAGTAAGAATCTGTACAGAATAAAAGTGTCAACGGTACAGATAATACTCCAATGATCAGTGGCAGGAATCTTCCCATAGACTGTGGGATAAATGCCGCCAGTACATTTGCCATGTGGTTCATGATTTCTGTCTCTTCAAGAACACCGAGGAATACTCCTGCTGCAAGGATGGTAGATGCCATCATAAGTGCCGGACCAGAATGGGATTTGATAATCTTATTCTGAAGTTTTGCTCCTGGATAGTTTACAAGCAATGCAATCACACAGCCAACCATGAAGATATAGTAAGATGGTACTTTAACAAAAACAAGACATACAATCACTGCCAGTGTAAGAATTGCATTGAATGCAAAGAGCTTCGGTCTCGCAAGATTGTTTTCTGCTGCGTCTTCTGTCTTTTCTTCTAAAGCGTCATATTCTTCCGCCTTCACAATTCCCTGTGGTGCTGTCTCTGCTCCTGCTCCACGTTTTTTCTCTACGAATCCCCAGAAAACTGCTGTTGCAAGTGCAATTACAACTCCAACCACCTGCATCGGGAGCAGCTGTCTCCACAGCTCGTTCGGATCGATTCCGAGTACAGTTGCGGAACGCATTGTCGGACCTCCCCATGGCAGCAGGTTCATAACACCCATTGCTGTAACACAGATCAAAAGCAATGTTGTCGGACGCATGTTTAAGCGCTTGTACACTGGAAGCATTGCCGGAATTGTGATCAGGAATGTGGAAGCTCCGCCTCCATCCAAATGTCCGATCATGGCAATAATACATGTCATCAGTGCTACACCGACTACATTACTTCCCACTTTTTTCATTAATGCGTTGATAATGCGGTCAAACATTCCCACATCTGTCATAATTCCGAAGAAGAGTACGGAGAAGATAAATAATGCTGCGGTTGAGTGTACTCCTGATACACCTGACGCAATAAATTCTCCCATTTCTTCTACGGTAAATGTTCCGGTCGCAACCAGAATCACTGATGTAACTGTGGATACCCCGGCAAATGCAAGTGCCGGCACTGTTACATTTCTCAGCAACAAAACAATAATCATGATGATCGTTGCAAATCCTAATACTGCAAGCATTGTCTCATTCATTGTCTGTCCCCTTCCTTTCTCTCTTTTTTTGATAGGTTTATTATAGAAAAAGAAACTTACAGACTGCCTTGATTCACCTTACATTTTGTTAAGGAAATCCTTTATATTTTTTATGTTTTTTCACTTTTTTATATTACAAAGACTTTCCTAATATACAAAAAAAGGAACAGAATCTCTCTTCTGCTCCTTCCCTATTCACACGTTTTCTTCACACTGTCTCACTACATCAAGAAGCGTTACCTCCGATACCGGTTTTTCAACATAACCGTCAATGATTCCGTGCTGCTTTGCCTCAGCCAGTTCTCTTGTTATGTGTGCTGCCATTACAATTTTTTTCATCTGTGGATATTTTCCGGAAATTGACATACAGAATTCTACTCCGCTTCCATCTTCAAGTGTTTCATCAATATAAAGTACATCCGTCTCTGCTTCTTCCAAATGTTCTTTCAATTTCTCCACGTCTCTGCATGTAATGATCTCAATTCCAATCTTTCGGAAATTCTTCTCCATCAACTTAAGAACCTTTGCATTATCATCTGCTATAACGATTCTATATTTTCCACTCGCAGTCGGCACGATCATCTTCTGTTCCGTATCCATTGCAGGAAGATACAGATAAAATGTGCTGCCCACACCCGGCTTACTTTCCACAGAAATATATCCCTTGTGTGACATCATAATCTGTTCTGCTAATGCAAGTCCCAGTCCGGTTCCTTCTCCACCTTTCTTTGTTGTAAAAAATGGATCAAAAATGTGTTTCATTATTTCCTGATTCATTCCACAGCCGGTATCCTGAATCTGGATTTCTACATAATCTTCCCAGCTTTCCCGCAACTTGTCTGCCAGCTCCCGTGACAATGAATTTCTTTTTACTCTACATGCAAGAATACGAATTGTCCCTTTCTGTTTTCCGATTGCATGGATTGCATTCACACTGATATTTAAGAGCACCTGGTTGATCTGTGTCGTATTTCCCAGAATCCAGGTATGATCCAAATCCATCTGTTCTTCCAGTGTCACTTGCGGAGGACATACGGATGAAATCATTTTCACTGCTCTTTGCATTAATTTCTGCGCCGGTATACTCTTATATACTGTCTCTACATTCTTACGACTGAGTGTTGAAATCTGACGCACAACATCTTTCGCTTTCTCCGAAGCTTCATAAATCTCACGGGCACTGTCATACTCTTCTGAATCTTCCGGTAATTCCATCATCAAAAGCTCCGAATAACCCATGATCGGTGTCAGGAAATTATTGAATTCATGAGCAATCCCTCCTGTCATTGTCCCCATAATCTGAAGCCGTTCCTGATGTGCAATATTCTCTTCCGACTGATGAACTTCTTCTAACAGGGAATTTAATTCGCGCAGATAAATGATCTCTGCTGCCGATTTCTGGCGATCAAAAACCAACCTGCCCACAAAGATAAGAAGAATAATAATAAGCAGCAAGATTCCACACATAATAAAAAGAATTTTTGTAAATCCCAGCTTGATAGGGCGATACATATCATCATAATCAATCACTGCACTTACTACCCAGAAGTCTCCTCCAAGATCTGCCGAACTATAGGCGCTTACCTTATGTACTTTCGGAAGATTCGGCTTGGTCCACCAATAGGAATCGTATTCTAAGATTCCTTCTCCTCCTTCTTTCTGTTTTTCAATCATATTCTCCAGACTGCTCAGATCAAGATGTGGATACATTTCTTTTCGGCCTTCGATCACATCGATTCCCCACTGCTCTCCTTTCGGATGCATGATGATCTTTCCTTCTGAGTTCTTGATCATAACATAACCATTCGTTCCGACTTTAATGCTTGAAATCAGATTCACATAAAATGCTTCCTCATTTATCACCATACAGATCTGATTTTCCGATGGTTCTAAATAATGGAGCACAAGGTATTTCTGATCCTTATCATCTTCCATCTGATAAATTCCGACTCCCTGATCTGTCTCTGTAAAGCAAACCGGATCCGCATACACTTTTCCACTCAAACTGCTAATAAAATTTCCATTTTCATTCTGCCAGAACAGATCACAGACATACGTTGTCTCTTCTTCCAGATATCTCTTCATTTTTTGTATAAATGCTTCTGTATTCTGAATCTTATAATTTCCGGCTTCATCCTGCAGCATCAATTCTATATTGTGCAGCATCTCATAATCCCACTCATACTCTTTCATGGAAGTTTCAAGACTTTCACTTAAAATTTTTGAAGAATTACTAAGCTGATCGTATTGATTCTGCATCAGAGTTTTACTGTACTGTTTCCATACACGATATCCCATTCCCCCAAATCCAAGAAGTATCAGAAGAAATAAAATCAGAAATATCCATCGGATTCGTCGATTTTCTTTTTCACGTTGTTCTTTTGATTTCCATTTCACATTTTTCCCGTTGGTTTTCATACTTCGCCTCCTCTTCTGATTGACTTGAATTTTATTTAATATTATAATGTTTTTTATAGATTGTACAGTATTTAAACTGTATTTTTAGTTCGTTTTACAAGGGGGATAAACCTTTATGTCAGATAAAGTACTGATTGTAGATGATGATTCATCCATCTGCAAACTTTTGGAAAAAGTCATGAAAAGTAATGACCTTGAACCAACCATTGCAACTTGCGGGAAGGATGCCCTTTCCCTGCTTCGCACACACACCTTTGACTTGATCCTTATGGATGTCATGCTTGGAGATATGGAAGGCTTCGATGTGATCAAAAAGCTTCGGAGTCAAGGCATAAACACACCGGTCATGATCGTAAGTGGAAGGAACGAAGACTATGACTCACTTTATGGTCTTTCTCTCGGTGCAGATGATTATATCACGAAGCCGTTCCGACCGCTTGTATTGGGTGCAAAAGCAAAGGCACTGATCCGCCGCAACAAGAATCTTGTTCTGGAAGGAAATCAGATGTTAGAGAGTGGTCCTTTCTCTTATGATACCGCGACAATGCGTTTCTATAAAAACGGAGAAGAACTGATTCTTTCCAGTAAAGAAAGTGCTCTGCTCCTTCTCTTTATGAAACATCCGCAGCAGGTTTTCACTAAAGATATGATCTACGAACATGTATGGGGGAACACAATTGCAGTGGATGACAATGCAATTATGGTCTATATCAATCGCCTGCGCGGCAAGATTGAAGATGACCGTCAGAATCCGCAGCATATCCTTACACTTCGCGGACTTGGATACCGCTTTGTACCTTAATGAATTTTCCTGTTTTCTAAAACCAGAAAAGTCGAAGCAGATGGCAGCCTGCTCCGACTTTTTTGGTTTTACAACTTATATTCTTTCCTCTGACAGAAAATTTCAAAAGAGGTTATGGCACAAACATTTAAGATAAATAGAAAATGTTTATTCTTCTGTCAGTGGAGATTTGACGATAGAATGAAGAAAAATTGCAACTGCAAGGAGATCTGCGCAGCCGCCTGCACTTACATTCCGCATAGAGTATTTTTGATCCAGTCGTTTCAGATATTCGACTGCATCCTCTCGGTAGGCTCCACCAGATTTAAGAAATGCATGAATTTCTTCCTGCACTTTCTTAAGTTTCTTTGGTCCCCGTCTTGAGATGATATTCGAGTCCTGAGTACTGCTCATCAATACAAGCAGCGTCTGAAGTTTCACGCGATTCCAGTCTCTTCCCTCTTCAACTCCCTGTCTGAGTGTCGGAAGTGCGAGTTGAAACAGAGACGGGTATCCTGCAATTGCCTCACCTCTGACCCCTGAGGTTCCATATTTCTGAAGATTCTGCTCACCATGGCTATGCGCTTTCTTCTTCATAATATTCCTCAGCTCATCAGCCAGTATCTTTCCTACCATCTGACACTGAATCTCACGAAGCTGTTTCCATTCAATCAAACCTTCGTTTTCTCTGGCACATCTTCCCGCTGCTGCACAATAGATTCCCAGCGTAAAGATCAGTCCCTTGTGTGTATTTACACCGCCCGTCGCACGGTACATCGCACGCTCTGCCTGAATGCCAAAGCTTCTCACATCACGAAACAGATCCTGCAGACTTCCGTTTGAAATCGCTCCCTGAGCGGCCATTCGGACAAACCACGGATAGAGAGCATAAGCACTCTTTTCAAAGGTATGTACATCCATATCTTTATGGGCGCCTGTAGAAAACAGATCCACCAGTCCCGGCTTCGGTGTTGTATACACTTCTGCCAGAAGTGCTCTATAAGCACGGTTTCCGATAAATTCTCCAATCTCGGATGCCATAGAGAACATCCTGTTTTCCTGAACTGCTTTCTCTGCTCCCATACCGTTTTATCCTTTCTTCTTACTTTCCATTTTTTCTTTTTTCTCTACTTTTTCTTTCGCTTTCTTCTCATCTGCGAACTCAAATGGCTTGATTTCTCTTACAACATCCATGATTGTTCCATCACGGCTCTCGATGATTCCGACAACGCGGTCACCAAACTCTACTTTCTGTGGTTCCCCCACGATAGAATAAGCGATATCTCTGAGTTCTTCGATCGTCTTGAATGGAAGATCAACATCTTTCATTGCCTCGATCAGGTCTGTTCTCTTTGGATTGATCGCGATACCATAATCAGTAATTACAACATCCACGCTCTCTCCCGGTGTAGTTACTGTTGTAACCTCTGTACAGATAGCCGGAATTCTTCCCTGAAGTAACGGAGCGATAACGATCGCACATTTTGCGCCTGCTGCTGTATCAGGGTGTCCTCCCTGTGCGCCTGTGATCATTCCATCTGATCCTACTACTACATTACAGTTGAAGTTAACATCTACTTCCAGTGCTGCAAGGATTACAAAATCCAACTTATTTACAACAGCACCTTTATTGAATGGGTTTGCATATTCTCCTGCGCTGATACGGTAATGGTGAAGATCCTTTACAGATTCTACTGCTGCAAGGTCGAAATCCTGTGTATCAAGAAGTGCATCTACCTGTCCATTGATCAGAAGATCACACATTGGTTTTGTCAGTCCTCCAACACCGAAACGCATGCGGATATTTCTTTCTTTCATAATCTTAGCCAAAGAAATTGTAGAAGCAATAGATGCTCCACCAACACCTGTCTGGTAAGAAAAACCATCTTTAAAATATGGTGTATTTACAACAAACTGTGTACAGTAATCAGCCATCATCAGCTTTCTCATATCTGTTGTCGGTTTTGCTGCTCCTGTTGCAATTTTCTTCGGATCTCCGATTTCATCCACTTCTACTACATAATCCACTTTTGTCATGGAAATATGTGCCGGGAAGTTCGGGAACGGCACCAGGCAGTCTGTGATTGCTACAACTTTGTTTGCATGAATCGCATCAGCCATTGCATAAGAAAGAACTCCACAGTCTGACTTACCACCAATACCACGGCAGTTACCATAATCATCACAGGTTGGTGTTCCGATAAATGCGATATCGATCTGTGTCTCGCCTGTTGCAAGGGCTCTTACACGTCCACCGTGGGAACGCATGATTGCAAGACCTTTCAGCTTACCGTGAGAAATTGCTTCTCCGATTTTTCCACGCACACCGGAAGACTGGATGTTTGTGATTGTTCCATCTTCAATCATCGGTACCAGTTCATCATGTGCTTTTCCAAGAGAACTTGCACAGATTGTGATATCTTTGATTCCCATCGCATGGATTTCTCTCATGACCATATTAACAACATAGTCACCCTCACGGAAATGATGATGGAAACCAAGTGTCATTCCGTCTTTGATCCCACATTTCACAAGTACTTCATGAATATTCTCTACAAGCTTGCTTCCTTCAGAGTTGATCACACATTTTGTCTCCGGTCCGTGTTTCTTATAAACATGTCCATCAAAATGGTGTACTCCCTGGAACACTTCTTTTCCTGTTGCTTTCAAAATCTCTTCTGGTATATCTCTTCCAACTGCATTTAACATCTTACAATTCCCCCTTATATACGCCTGAAGCCTTTGCCAGTTCAATGGTTCTCTTCGCACCGTCATAGAATGCGATATCGATCATCTTACCGTCCACTGTAAATACACCGATTCCCTGTGCTTTCTTAGAATCAATCTCTCTTACAACCTTCTCTGCAAAGATGATATCTTTCTGTGTTGGTGTATAAATCTCATGTACTACATTGATCTGTCTTGGGTTAATAATTGATTTTCCATCAAATCCCATCAGATGGATTGTCTCAACGTCCTGTTTAAATCCTTCCATGTTGTCAAGATCTGTATAAACTGTATCAAAACACTGGATTCCTGCTGCTCTCGCTGCGATTACCAGATTCTGTCTTGCACCCATCAGCTCAATTCCGGTTCCAGTGATATGAGTCTGAAGATCCTTTGTATAATCTCCTCCGGAAAGTGCGATACCAAAAAGTCTCTCAGAAGACTCACAAATATCAAGTGCTTTCATAACACCTCTTGCAGACTCAACAGCTGCCATGATAAGAACACTGCCTTCCGGTCTTCCAAATTCACGTTCTGCATACTGTACTTCACGCTCAACCATCTTGACATCCTGTGCTGATTCTGTCTTCGGAATACGGATTGCATCGCATCCTCCGGCTACTGAACAACGGATATCTTCTTTCCAGTAAGGTGTATCAAGTGCATTAATTCTTACAACTCTCTCACATCCTCTGTAATCAATTGTCTTCAATGCATGATACAGTGAGAATCTTGCCACATCCTTCTGATTCTCTGCAACAGCATCCTCGAGATCCAGCATAATAGAATCCGGTTTGTAAATATATGGATCTTTGATCAATCCCGGCTTCTGTGCATTTAAAAACATCATGGTTCTTCTTAAACGTTTTTTATTCGGATTCATTATCTGATGGCACCTCCCCATGGTAAATGTTCAATCTGTCCAACGGAACGATAAACAGCTCCTTCAATTCTTGCCTTGATCGTACAATCAAGTGCTCCTTTATCTACAATAGAAATTCTTACATTGTCAACGCCCAGATGTTCCAATGTCTCATATACTACTTTCTTGATCTGATTTCCATACTGATTGATCACCGCACTGTTCAGTGTTAATTCAATCTTTCCTTCTCCCTCTTCTACAGTTACCTGGCAGTCACTGGATTCCAGTGTTCCTGCTACTGCAGGTCTTAAGATTTCCATCACAATTCCTCCTTCATTTGTCCACCTTGTGATTTCGCAGACCGACCGGTTGGCACATCCGGCCGGTATCTGCAGTGTTGACCGGTTTCGGATTTTCCCTGGCCGGTCTGGCATTTCTTTTGGTTTCTTGAACTTATCATAGTCTTGGAATCTTACAGAAAGAAGAACGGTTACCTTAATATTCGTTAAGAATACGAGCTTCAAATAAAGATTTAGCGTAGAGATTGTTTTCGGGTATACGGACGAAAACAGGGACTATGAGGTAAGTGTAAGTATAGTTTTATGTTAGAAGATGGGGGCAGGAACGCTGACTCAGGGTTATGCACGCTGCTCATACTAAAAAAAACAACAGACTGCTAAAAGCAAAGAAAGGATTGACAAACTCGCTGCCGCTCAGACAGCTGTCAATCCTTTCTTTAAAGCAATCTATCGTTTTTTAAGTATGAGCAAGCATGCTCCACATTCGTCTTCGTCCCTGCCCCCATCTTCTAACATGAAATTTCTTCAACCTCATAGCCCCTGTTTTCTGTTTATTGAAAAAGATAGACTTCTACGCTAAATTTTATTAAATACTAACACGTTCGAGAGATGGCTATCATTCTATAGAATGTCCGGTGCGTTTTCGTCTCAAGTAGAGTTCTTCTTTCGAGAGAGTAGAAATCAGATAGCGACGAAAAAGTCTACCGATAGACAGACATTGAGGGATTGATTCAGGTGACTGTTCTGTGTGCTTGGAAAGACTTAAAAAACGAAAAGTTACGTTAAAGCGATGCGAGGCAGCTGTCTGAAGCGGCAGCGAGTTTGCCGAGCATTGCTTTGTTTTTAGTAATCTTTCGTTTTTCTTAGTCTTTCCTGTATACAGAACCCGGAGCCTGCATCAATCCCTCAATATCTGTCTATTAGAAGAAACTATATAAGCGCTATCTGATTTCGTCCGTACTCGAACAAGAATCTCTACGATAAATCTTTATTTCACAGCATTTAATTCCCCTGTCTCTGAATTCATGATAAACCCACGGATCGTGACATCCTTCGGCATCAGCGGATGATTCTGTAGTGCATACACCGTATCTTCAACAGACTGTTCTACGCTTTCGAATCCTCCGAGCCACGTCTCAAGATCTACTCCGCTGTGTCGTATAATATCAATATGTTCTTGTTTCACGCCTCGCTTTGTCAGATCTTCCAGCAATTCTGTACCATTCATTCCCTGTACACCACAATCTGTATGACCGATTACCATGACTTCTTCTACACCAAGTTCCACAATTGCAACCAGAAGACTTCGCATCACACTTCCGTAAGGATGCGTGATCACGCCACCGGCATTCTTGATTACTTTCGCATCTCCATTTCTGATTCCAAGTGCCGCCGGAAGAAGTTCAATTAATCTGGTATCCATGCAAGTCAGGATTGCAAGCTTTTTATCCGGATATTTACTTGTAAGATATGGTTCATATCCTTTCTCTTCTACAAACTTCTTATTGTACGCTACGATCTGTTCTATCATCTTTTTCTTCCTCCACTCTTTCTGTTATGGTCTGCTCGCGAAATACTTTCATCCTCATTTATCGCCGCATAAATTGTTTTCTATTATAACTGCTTTTTTCATATATTCAACAAAGCTTAACAAATCTTCAGATTCTTATTGCAAAAGAAAAACGGTTACACTGACTTTCATCAAAGTAACCGTTCTGAATTATAAAAGTCCAAACTCCTTCAATAACTTTTTCTGATATTCACTATCTTCCATCGCTTTCATCATATCTTCCGTCCGATGAAGTTCACATAATTTCAAATTTAATTGATTGATTTTTTGAACTCCAAGTTCTGTTCCCTGCTCCAATCCAATCTCAATTCCCTCAGCAATACCATCCGCCTTGGCATCTTCCCGTTCCATTCGGAGATGTTTTTCTTCATCATATTCATAGATACTCACCTTTTTCGCCTCCGCCCGGTTCTTCTTCAAAAATTCTACAAGGATTCCTTCTTTGATACACTCTGTAATTGCACGTTCTACCGCTTCCTCAATAGAAAGCTCTTTTGCATATTCGCGCACCCGGCTTGTGTACTCTACATAATCACTCAAGGTTTTACACAGCTTCTTGATCTCTTCATTGTGTCCAGGGTTAATATTCAGAAACAATGCCTCAAGTTCCAGACTTGGATCTCCATCTTCGACTTGATACATCGCCGATAACTTTAGCACTTCACGATCCGCTTTTTCTTTCACTCCATTGTAAAAAATCACAAACCTCGGTGTTGGTATCTTCACGATCTTTTCTCCGTAAAGATTCTCGTCCTTTGTCAGATCTGAATATAAATCTGAAATATAGAAGAGACAACGTAACGGAAGATTCGGACTGAAAGTTGACTGATGTTCATAGAGCGATACCTTCATATCAATCACGAAAGAAATATCATTGTGCATTGCCATATAAATAGCATTTTCCAGCGTATTGATTTCCAACGCATCAGGATCCTTGTAATCTGTTCGGTTCACTGCATTATACAATCCGAGTAATTCTTTCTTATCACTGAATAACATTTCAAAAATACGTGCCTTATAGATACGGTTTACAGGTGACAGTTCTTGTGCTTTCATCATAAGCATTCTCCTTTTCTTCTTGTGTATATGCAGGAGATTCTTACCGTGTACTGTCTCTTTATATATCACTTTATATAGCTCTTCCTATATATCCTGTAGACACCTTTTTCTCTTGAAATCTCTCTGCTGTTAATGGGATATAAAAGCATTGAGATTTCATTTGATTCAAAGATATGAATTCGGATGCGGAATGTTCCCCGCAGAATTACTAGAAACATAATGCTTTGTATGTATGATAACACAAGTGGAGCAACCTGTCCATAACATTTTGTTACTGTTCGCACGATGTGCGACCAGCAACGCATCTCGCCATTTTAAATCGCCTTTGGCGATGGGGCGAGATGCATTCAAGTCAAAACACGCATCCTCCGTGTCAATCAGCGGAGTGATTGACACGGGAGTGAACAGTAACAACATGGTAATATTTCAGAAAATTCCATAGCACAATACACCTAACACAGCCGACAGACCAATCACTTTTGGCACCTGCCATTTCTTCTTTTCAATCAGATAAATCATCAGTATTCCGATTCCACAGGCTGGCAGATCCAGCCTGCTCCCCGCAACATAGTTTTCCCCCAGAAGCTCCAGAATCGTCATTAAAATCAACACAATACAGATTGGTTTTAACACCAGAAGGATACGTGTAAAGATCGTACTGTTTTTGAATCGTTCGAAACAGACTGCCGTTAAAAGTGTCAATGTAAATGCCGGCATCAGCACTCCGGCTACAGCCACAATTCCGCCAATCACACCAGCGGTTCTCTCTCCGGCAAACGTTGCGCAGTTGATTCCAAGCGGTCCCGGAGTCATCTCCGCAATTGCGATCACATTCGTCAGATCCTCTGTTGAAATCCACTGGTGTGCTCGCATCTCTTCCAGAATCAGTGGCACCATTGACATTCCGCCGAAACTGGTAAACCCAATCTTAACAAAAGCGATAAACAGTTCAACTAACGTGCTCATTTCTATCTTTTTCCTCCCCTGCTTTATTCTCCACTGCCTTTTCCTTCACCCAGACAGCTGTCTGCCAGATCAGAACTGCTGCAACTCCGAGTCCTACCAGCTCGATATTTCCAAGCTCTGTAAAAAGACATAAGAGCAATGCAATTCCACCTGCCGTGATTGAAATCTTTGTTTTAAATGCTTCTTTTCCAAGGGAAAATGCTGCACTTGCAATAATCGGAACAACTGCGCTCCGGATTCCACGAAGCGCACTTGCGCACCAGATGTTATCCTTTAACTTATTATAAAATACAGTTACCAGTGACAGAATCAGAATTGCCGGTGCCGTAATTCCTAAAACAGAGCAGATTCCCCCAAAGACTCCACCGACGGAATATCCAAAAATCATACTGATATTTGTAATCATAATTCCCGGAACTGACCGTCCTACTGCAACCATATCCAGAAGTTCTGACTTCGTAAGCCATTTCCTTTTATCTACAAATTCCTGCTCCATCTGGGCAAGGATACTCCATCCTCCACCAAAGGTAAAACATCCAATTTTAAAGAAAAAGGCAAATAACTCTAAACCTGTTTTTATCTTTTCTTTCATTCTCTTCTCCGCCTTTCTTTTTCTCGTCTTCCATTTTATCACCTACTTAATCATAGGTGAAATATATGTTTTTTTATAAATTTTATAGTTTTTGCTTATACAGACTTGTTCTCACAGAAATTTTCAATTACAATAAAACACAAAATCAGAAGTGTTTGATATCACTATTATTCTAAGGAGTTTTTTATGAACTGGAACCAGTTACAATATGTGCTGACAATTGCACAGGAAAAGAATATTACAAAAGCGGCACAGAAGCTCTATCTCTCCCAGCCTTCGCTCTCCATGAGCATGAAGTCGCTGGAACAGGAGCTTGGAACCGCTCTGTTTGAACGTAAAAATGGAACGCTCTCGCTGACTTATGCCGGTGAACTTTTCTGCCACTGGGCAACAAGTACGCTTCGTTCCCAACAGATTCTCTCTGATCAGCTGTCCGATATTTCCATAGATGCCAGACATAAGATCCGTCTCGGCATCAGTCCACACCGCAGTCTGATTCTTCTACCGGACATTCTGACTGCTTTTTACGAAAGGTCTCATAACTGCGATATACAGATTATTGAAGAACCAACCTACCTGCTCAAGGAACTATTGGAAGAAGATCAACTTGACCTCATTATTGATATTCCACATCTGGATACGATCAATTACAACAGTGAGCTTCTTGCCAGGGAACATATTCTGCTTGCAGTTCCAAAGCAAAAGACCGCATTATTTCAGAAGAATCTCTCTTCGAAGCAAGCAGTCCTCTTAACTCCTGATCTGGAACTTCCTTTTATCCTATTGACAGAAAAGCAGATCCTTGGGCAGATCAGTCAGCGGATTTTTGAGGCCTGCGCTTTCCATCCGCAGACAACCATCACTTGTTCTAACATTGAAACAGCCCTTACGCTGGCTGCGCAAGGGCTGGGTGCTACCTTTGTTCCGGATATTTACATCCGACAAAAACGATTTTCCGATAAAATCACTTATTATTCCCTGGAAAACTATCCTGATACAAGAGATGTCTGTCTGATCTACCGGAAGAACCAGTATCTCAACAGGCATCTTCAATTGTTACTGGAGCTCTTCCGCGAAAGAGTTCCTATATATCTATCTTAGAAAATCACGCAAACCGGACTTTCTGTCTCTATCTTTTTCCCCGTCGCAGTTAATTTTCCGTTCTCGCTGTTCAACTCGATCTCCGTGATGGTATCGGTCGTCTCATTTGCAGCCAGAATCCGGTTTCCACGATCTGCAAATGTAATAAAGCGCGGCTGTCCTCCGCCTGTTTTGACACAGTCTGCATACTTCAGTTTTCCGGTTTCCTGATCAATGGAAAAACTTGTGATACTGTCATGCTTTCGGTTCGAGACAATGACATACTTTCCATCCGGACTTACGACAATTCCACTTGCCCATCCGTCTCCGGTATATGTATCCGGAAGTGTTGGAAGGATCTGCTTCGGTGTCAATATTCCTTCACCAGCATCGAATTCATAAAACGTCACAGAATAATCTTTCTCATTCACTCCATAACACCACAGATGGTTCTTATGGAATGCAACATGTCTTGGCTCTGCAATCTCTCTTGAGCGCACGACGCAGGTCTTCTTAAGTTCCCCTGCTTCATGATCAATCCGGAAGACATCTACCTGGCCGAATCCCGCTTTTCTTCCCTGGCAGGAAACAAGAAGGTAATCTCCTGTTCCATCCTGCATCACCTGATGTGGATGAGACCAGGTGTCCGGCTTTTTCCCCTCGATAGTATACAGTGTTTTTACGTCACTGACACTACCATCCTCGTGTCTTGGAATCACCGCTACAGTTCCAGTCTGCAGATTCGCCACATAGATCCAGCGGTTCGTCTTGTCTACCGATAAATGTACCGGATTCACACCACCGGTACTCGCCCGGTTAATATAAGTCAGTTTTCCGCTCTTTTCATCAATGGAAAAGGCACTGATCTCACTAAAATCCCCGTGGATCGTATACAGGAATTTTCCTGTCTGGTCTTTACACAGATAGGAAGGATTCACAAGTTTTTCCACCGTCTGGATCTTTTTCCATTCTTCCTTCTGTCCAATTTCAAAGACCTGAATTCCCTTCCCTCTTGCATTACGCTCTTCTGTTGTCCTGCATCCTACATATACGATTCTTTTTTCTGTCTCACTCATATTTCTCACCTTCTGTTTCTATCCAAAGAGTTTTTATCCGAATAGTTTAAATCCACCAAGAAGTCCAAAGACAACTACTACAAGCACTGCTGCAAAAGAAGTTGCGAACAGCTGCAGGAAGATCTTCTTCTGCTCTTTCTCGGATGCCTTCATCTCCTGTGTATACGTTGCAAGAATCAGACTGCCTCCTGTTGATAACGGACTGATTCCGGCAACCGTTGCACCGCCTACGATACCCATAATCATTTCCAAAACTGTTACCGTATTTCCAAGATTCTCCACAATTCCTGGCGTTGTCGGAATCAGCGTCGGCATCACGACTCCGTTGGCTGAACTGAACCAGGACATCAATCCGGCCGTCAGACTGATTACTGGAACCGCTGTGATCCGGTTCATCAGTTTGGAAAGGAATTCTGACAGCAGATCAATACCTCCCATGATCTTCGTCACTCCCATCAGAATGCTGACTCCACAGATCAGGAGAAGAACGCTCCACGGCACCAGTTTTAACGCTTCTTTCTCATTTACCACTCCAACCAGAAGTAACAACACCGACAACGTAAATGCAACCAGCCCTACATCATACTGAAATCCAACAACTGCAATGACAAGTACAAGAAGTGCCAGCATACAGATTTTCTGATCTCTGTTAAATGCCTCCAGTTTCTCTGTCTTCTCTGCCGGTTTCAGTCTGTACCCTTTGAAAAAGAAATACAGCAAAACAGCACAGATTACATTTGTTACTGTCACACCAATAAATACCGGCATCGCCATCCCTGAATATCCCATTTCTTCTGTCAGCTCTGTCACAATGATTCCCGACAGAGCGATCGGGGATGCAGTTCCTCCTACAGCTCCGAGAACTGCCATTCCTCCCATCAGAATCGGGGATGCGTCCATCTGGGAAGCCAGTGATACAGCAAAAATAATCATGACTGACTGTACAGAAATTGCTCCCGGTCCTGCTGCAGACAGGATATAGGAAACCAGATAAATAATAACCGGAACCAGAAACGTACATTTTCCAACTGCGAAAACCATCTTTTTCGACATCAGTTCCAGTGTCTTATTCTCCTGCAGCAGACAGAAGAAAAACATCGTTCCAAGCAGAGTCACAAACAGTTTTCCAGGAAATCCAGACAGAATTGTATTCGTATCCACGCCTCCGATCAGACCAAGCACAAGTGCCAGTCCCATAGAAACTATCCCCACATTAATATTTTTCACAAATCCGAGCACGATTGCAAAAACTAAAAAAAACAACGCTATTACTTGTAATACCATAGACCGTTCCTCCTAAATCGATCTGTGAACACACCTTTTATATCTAATATTCTACACACTCTTCCTCCAGGAAAATATAATATCTGAAAATTTCCTTTTCTTTTAATGTATAAAGGAAATGGGTCACTGCCAACAGATCTGCACAGCCTCCCGGACTTATATAACGCTCTATAAACTCCTGATCCATGTCCATGAGCATCTGTTGCCCTTTTTCAGAAAAAATACCGCCTGCTGCAAGTACGTTTTGTGCGGATTTCTTTGCATATTCCGCCGTCTCCCAGTTATGTCTGGATAAAATATTTGTATCCGCAGTCTCTGCAATCAGATGGAGCAGGGTCTGTACCAGAGCCTCATTTACTGGAACTTGCCTCTCTCTGAGTTCTGTATATAACGGAAGTGATATTGTCCTTACTGTTTCGTAACCACTTTCCACTTCTCCACGCGCTCCGGTCAGCCCGTATTGAAGATACATCTGTTCTCCTTTGGTCAGATGTTCCTTCTCTTCCAATCCGGCATATTCTCTTGCACAGATTCCTTTGCACATTTCTGCGGCCAGTTCACAGAGCTTCTCCAGGGAAGCTGCTCCCTTCCCCAGATACCATCCGGCACAGCCACATAGAATTCCCAGCGTAAAAATCATACCTTTATGTGTATTCACACCTTTTGTGAGCGAAAACATTCGTTCTTCCGCCCGTATTCCACATTTCCGGATTGGGGATAAAAGCTCTTTCACAGGTGCTTTCCGATACTCAATCCCCACCCGGATCATCTCATCAAAAGAAGCGTGCAAGGCTGCGGCAGACGTCATAAAGGTAAAGTAATCCATATCCTTATGTGCTCCACAGTTGTTCCGGTCCACAAGACCCGGTTTCGGTGTAGCAGACACCTCGTAAAGCATCGCCTCCATTGCAGCAGAAGCAATCTTATCAATCATTTCTTCTTTCATCTCTTAGCACACTCCTTTCTTTTCTTCTAAAACTGTATCACTCCAAGCACGGTTGACAGAATCAGTACAACAATACTTGCCGGCCACAGAATCTTCAGAGAATATTTAATATGTTTTCCGATTGTTGTATCTGCAAGTCCAAGTCCTACATAGACTGCTGCCACACTCGGACTGATCGGAGTTCCATAGGTTGCTGTCAACAGGAATGTTGCCGCAACTGACTCCGCCGAAATTCCAAACTGCTGTACAACTCCGAGAATGATCGGAAGCAACGCATAATAAAATGCATCGGTTCCAAGAATCATGATCAGTGGTACAGAGAACAATGCCATAAACCAGTGCATATGCGGAGCAATTCCAGCCGGAAGCGCATTTACGATCGCCGTTGCCATCGCTTCGACCATTCCGGAATCTTTGATCACTCCCATAAAGATTCCGACTGAAAACAATGTCATTGTCATAACCATAGCAGATGCGGCATAGGACTTCAACTGTTTTGTCTGATCTGATACCTTCGGGAAATTCACCGTCAATGCGATACAGAATGCCACCATAAAGATAAAGTGAAGCGGCAGTCCTACATCGACAAACAGGAAGAACAACATAACTAAAGTAAGAAGCAGATTAAAAATATACAGTCCTTTTCCTTTCTTTCTGCTATTCTCTGTCTCGCTGCGTTTTTCTTCCTTATCCTCCAGGATAATCCCGCCTTCCGGCACACCGGCACCATGATGGATCTCAATCCTTGCGACAAGAAATGCAATCACAAATGCCAGTACGATCATCACTGCAACTGCCGGCAGGATGATCTTGTACAGATCAGACACTTCCACATTGATCACGGAAGCCGCACGGATCGTCGGGCCTCCCCATGGGACAATATTCATCACCGCATACATTCCGCAGATTGCGCTAAGCAATGCTTCCGGTCTTACCTTTAACTTTTTGCAGATTGGAAGAAATGCAGGTACTACAATAAGAAATGTAGTTGCTCCTGAGCCATCCAGGTGAGCTACCATTGTCGTCATGACAACTGCAAAAAGAATCGTCGTTACACTTTTTCCAACTTTTTTAATCAGGAAATTAATAATAGGATCAAACAATCCTGCTTCAGACATTAGGGTAAAATAGGAAATGGAAAAGATAAATAATACCGCGGTCTCCAGCATGGTACTTAGTCCGGTGGCAACAAATCCGCTGATTTCTTCTACGTTAAATCCTGCAATCACTGCAGCGATTACCGGCAGAAGTATAAATGCAACCGGAGGGGAAAGTTTTTCTTTGATCAGCACAAACATTAACACTAACATCAGTGCAAATCCGATTATCGCTAAACGCATCAGAGTACATCCTCCTCATTCATTTGTTATGCCTGCAGATCCAGAACGGAAATGGTCTGGCAGGAACACTTTCCTTTTTTCTGGATCTCTGGCATTTTATTACTTTGTATTCATGGCAATTTTGGTTTTATTTTCATCTGTCATTTTCAGAACAGGGTTCTGAACGATTTTCATCCGTTCTTAGATGCTGTATGGTTTAATTTTTCTTACAACATCAAGGATTGTGCCATCTCTGGCTTCTACGATTGCGACTACTTTGTCTTCCCACTCAAGATCATCCGGTGTTCCGACAAGGCTATATGCTTTCTCTTTGAGTTCCTCGATTGTCTTATGAAGAATACCTGCTTCATCCAGACACTTGATCAGATCCGGTCTGAGTGGATTAACTGCGATTCCGTAATCTGTTACAAGGACATCCACACAGTCTCCCGGTGTTGTTACTGTTACAACCTTATCGCATACTGTTGCCATACGTCCTCTTGTAAGAGGTGTTACAATGATACAGCATTTACTTCCTGCTGCAGTATCCGGATGTCCACCCGGAGCTCCACGGAGTACTCCGTCTGATCCTGTGATAACATTGACATTAAAGTCTGTATCAATCTCAAGGGCAGACAGGACAACATAGTCCAGCTTATTTACATAAGCACCTTTGTTTGCTGCATTTGCATATTCACTCAGGCTTGTCTCATGATGATTTGGATGTTTGAAAATATGATCGATTGCTCCCTGGTCAAAGTCCTGTGTATCCAAAATATGCTCTACCAGGCCTTTATCCTGAAGTTTGCATACTGAGCTGCTTGTTCCGCCGAGTGCAAATTTCATCTTAATGTTTTTCTCTACCATATGCTCTTCCAGGAAACGGTTCACTGCCAGAGATGGTCCGCCGACACCTGTCTGGAAGGAGAATCCATCCTTAAAATATGGAGTTGCAGCAATAACCTTGGCAACATTTTCAGCCATCATCAGCTCTCTCGGGTTATCTGTTACACGTGCTTCCTTTGTGGATATCTTCTTTGCGTCTCCGATATCATCTACAACACATACACAGTCTACGTCAATTGCTGATACAGAAGATGGAAGATTCGGGAAATCTACCAGTGTGTCTGTGATGATGACCGTATGGTCTGCATAATGAGAATCGTGTGTTCCAAATCCAAAGGAACCAAAGTTGTTCTTTCCACCGACACCACTTGCATTTCCACAACAGTCTGAGCTTGCAGCTGCAAGGAATGCGATATCAATATGTACTTCTCCTGCTTCTACTGCTCTCGGTCTTCCGCCATGGCTTCGGATGATTGCCGGGGATGCAAGTTTTCCAGCTGAGATGACCTCTCCGATTCTTCCACGTACACCGGAAGTCTGAACACCGATAATCTTTCCTTCTTCAATGTAATCTGCAATGACATCCTGTGCCGCACCGAGGGAAGTAGCGGCAACGGTAATGTCTTTCAGTCCCATTTCTTCTACAAGAACCTTGGCAACCATGCTTGCTACATAGTCTCCGTCTCTTAATTCTGTATGGAAGGAAAATGTCATTCCGTCATGTGCACCACACTTCTCGCAGGCCTCACGGATTGTCTGGCAGAGCTTGCTTTCCTGCGGTTTTACACAGGCACGTGTTCTCGGTGAATCTTTTTTCACATATTTTCCATCCATGTAATTCTTTCCCTGATAAACTTCCTTTCCATTTTTCAGGAGTTCGTCCGGTATTTCTCTATTTACTGCATTAATCATTTTCGATATGCTCCTTCCTTGTGATTCTCTTTTCCTTTTTTCTCTTATTGATGTTACAGGTCTCCTTCATAAACACCGCACGCTTTTGCAAGTGCAATGACTCTTCTCGCATCCTCAAAGAATGGAATATCAACCATTTTTCCGTCTACTGTGTAGACACCAACACCGGAATCTGCCTGCTCATTGAAAGATCTTACCAACTTCTCTGCATATGCGATCTCTTTCGGAGTCGGTGCAAAGGTCTTATGTACAAATTCAATCTGTTTCGGGTTGACAACGCTCTTTCCATCGAATCCCATCTTACGATTCTGGATGACTTCTTCTTTGAATCCTTCCATATCATCAATGTTCGGGAACATCGTATCAAAGCACTGAACTCCTGCTGCTCTTGCTGCCATAAGCATCTGACCTCTGGCAACCAGCATCTCGATACCGCCTTTTTCGATGCGTACATGCATACTCTTACGGAAGTCTCCTCCAGAGATCGCACATCCGAACATTCTATCGGAAGCAGTTACGATTTCATAAGCATTCATGATTCCAAGTGGGCTTTCCAGTGCAGCCATCAGAAGTGTTCTTCCTTCCTCTACACCGAATTCTTTCTCGGCAGCAAGCACATGTTCTTCTACCTGCTTTACATCTGCTGCGCTCTCACATTTTGCAATACGGATTCCATCTGCTCCTCCGGCTACAACACAGCGGATATCTTCCTGCCAGTGCGGTGTGTCCAGTCCATTGATTCTTACGATAACCTCTGTATCGCCATAATCAATATTTTTCAAAGCCTGATAGAGAGAAAAACGAGCTGCATCTTTCTGGTTCTCTGCAACGGCGTCCTCCAGATCCAGGATGATGCTGTCTGAACCGTAGATGTAAGCATCCTTGATCAGTCCCGGCTTCTGGGCATTCATAAACATCATTGTTCTACGCAAACGGTTTTTTTCTGGTTTTTTACGTGTAATCATCTTACAATACCTCCCCATGGAATGTTCTTCTCGGAAATGTCGCAGCTTCTGAATACCGCACATTCTACTCTTGCTTTCAGTGTGCATTCAAGAGCCCCCTTATCAACAACAGTGACTTTTCCATTCTCTACTCCAAGTTCCTCCAGTACATTTAATACTGCTTCTCTTATCTGTCTTCCATACTGGTTCATTACACTGCTGTCCAGTGTCAGCTCAATTCCATTCTCTGCTGGTTCTACTGTAATCTGTGCATCACTGGATTCCAATGTTCCGGCAATTGCTGTTTTCTGAATTTCCATCGTATCTCTCCTTTTCTTTTCCTTTTTTTCCTGATCGTTTTTCTCTCTCGATCTGCCTTTATTAAACACCCGCCACAGTGAAATGTAAAAGGTGTAATATTCATCTACTTGCATTCCTTTTTGGAATGGATTTTTCTCTTTACTTTTTGCCCCATAATGTTAAAATATCCTTATAAATTCAATTCTTTTTCCTATTTTGATGATTTACTTCATTTTCACTTTCATTCCTAAATGGAATTTTTTTTTAAGTTTTCATCTTCTTTTAGGAATCTTTTATTGTGACATTTATACAATTTGATGGGTTGGATTTTATGAACTTTTACTAATTCAATTGGAAGGAGAGATGATTTCCATGAATGAACGTGATTTTGAACTGCTCTCTGCTTTGAATCAGACCAAAAATATTACCCGTGCCGCAGATCTTCTTTATATTACTCAGTCTGCACTTTCCAAGCGGATCAATGCACTGGAAGAAGAACTTGGTACAACACTGATGCTCCGCTCACGCCAGGGCATCCACTTCACACCGGAAGGGGAAGAAGTTCTCGAAAGGACACAGGCTGCTGCTGAGCAGCTCGCCATGATGCGCCGGAATCTTGATCAGAGCAAGAGTTACATCTCCGGAACACTAAACGCCGGAATTTCAATCAATTATGGGCTGTATACCCTGCCTGATGTTCTCGCAGAATACCGTCAGAAATATCCACATGTAAATACACATATCATCACAGACCAGAGCCGTAACCTCTATCAGATGATGATGAACGGAAAAGTGGATGTCGCAATTGTCCGCGGTGAATACCCCTGGCAGGAGTCAAAGATCCTGCTGTCCAGAGAGAATATCTGTGCGATCTGCAGCTCTTCCGATGCCGGGAAGTCCTTAAAGGAGCTTCCTTATATCGGACGTTCCACCGATATTGTCCTGGAACGTGAGATTGCCCAATGGATGCGGGAAAATGAGATTCATCCCTCACGTCAGGGAATCTTTGTCAACAGCATTGTCACCTGCATGGAAATGGTTGAGCGCGGACTCGGATGGGGAATCGTGCCGGAACTGTGTCTGAAGAATTTCTCCGGGCATGTCCAGCCGCTGATCTTCAAAAACGGAGAGCCTTTCGTCCGCTCCACGTATCTAATCTATACCAATGCAGTCGCCTCACTGCCACAGGCACAGGCTTTTATTCATATTGTTAAAAATCATGGGAGGTAAAAAAACATGTCAGAATACGCGATCTCACAGATCTATCCGTCTGACAGACGGGCCAACACACAGATTAACGAGCTGCTTCTTGCAGAAGGTATCCGCCGGGATGCCAACCTGGACTACACCTGCGGTATGTATGATGATGAGATGAACATCATCGCTACCGGAAGCTGTTTTGGCAACACACTCCGCTGTATGGCAGTCAGCAGCGCGCATCAGGGAGAAGGACTGATGAATCAGATTGTAACTCACTTGATCAGCGTACAGTTTGAGCGTGGGAATACACATCTTTTCCTCTATACAAAATGCAATTCCGCCAAGTTTTTTGGTGATCTCGGTTTTTATGAGATTGCCCGAATTGACGGTCAGATTGTATTTATGGAGAACAGAAAAACCGGATTTACTTCTTATCTTGAAAAGCTTAAGAAAGAAACTGAACAGTCTGAGGTATTCCAGCGGTTCAGCTGCAACGATCCAGCAAAAACCAAAATCGCCGCACTGGTCATGAATGCTAATCCCTTTACCCTTGGCCATCAATATCTCGTGGAAAAAGCAGCCTCCGAGAATGACATCCTGCATCTGTTCATTGTCAGTGAAGACCAGAGCCTTGTTCCTTTCTCCGTACGAAAGAAACTCGTTCTAGAAGGTACTGCCCACCTAAAAAATATCATTTACCATGAGAGCGGTCCTTATATTATCAGCAATGCCACCTTCCCAAGTTATTTCCAGAAGGACGCAGATGCTGTTATGGAAAGTCATGCGAATCTTGACCTGACGATCTTTGTTAGAATCGCACAGGCACTTGGAATCAACTGCCGTTATGTAGGTGAAGAACCAAACAGCCAGGTGACCGGTATTTATAACGAAATCATGGCAAAGAAACTGCCGGAAAATCAGATTGCATGCAAGATTATTCCAAGGAAAAAGGCAAACGATTCTGTCATCAGCGCTTCTACTGTACGAACCGCTCTCAAATGTGATAAAATAGATTTGTTAAAGACACTCGTCCCGGAAACAACCTTTCGTTATTTCCAGAGTGCTGAAGCTGCACCCGTGATTGAAAAGATCAAAGCAGCACAAAATGTTGTACATCATTAAGGAGGATTTCAAAATGCAAGGAGAACAGGTAATCTTAACCGACATGCTTCTCTGCCGGGAACGCCGGGCGCAAATTCAGGACACTTTTCTCAGCCAATATCACTGTCCTGTCATTTCATTCTGCATGAACATCCCCGGACCGGTAAAGACAAATGAGCAGATCCGTGCTGCTTTTGAAAGCGGAAAGACCGCACTTTTAACCCGGTTGGAACAATCTTCCGCTGAGATCAAAAATTTTCTGGAAATTCATGAAAAAACCGGAGATGAATTATTGCTTGCAGTTGACTGTCCGGCAGAAAAAATCAAAGATCTCACAACTGAGATTGAAGAAACACATCCGATTGGGCGCCTCTTTGATATGGATGTGATTGACACAGACGGACAGAAACTTTCCCGCCCTTCCTACCGCAAATGTATCATCTGCGGCTGCCAGGCACAGGAATGTGCACGCACAAGAAAACACACTGTGGAAGAGATGCAGGCAAAGATTGAAGAAATGCTGGAAAAAAGGAGATTTTAAAATGTTAGTATGTGATTATATTGTGGAACAGATTGACGGAGATTATGCACACTTAAGAAGAGTTGATCTTCCGGATGAAGAGTTAAAACTCGTAGCCAGAGCACTGCTCCCGGCTGAGATTGTAGAAGGTTGTAAACTGCACTATGAACTGATGCAGTATACAATCATCTAATGTTACTATTCTTCTACCTGTTTTTATTCAAAGAAGACTGTAAAGAGGATTCCCTCCTGAAAATATTTCATTTTAAATAAAAGGAAATATTTTCAGGCAGGAATCCTCTTTGTACGTTTTCTCTATTTCGTTCCCCGTCAATTAATCTTCATCAAACGGAACAACATCATCCACTGCGTTCACTGTAGTTGTTCCTTTTACCTTCATCGTTCTGACATTGATTCCATTGACCTCAATGTGATCATCCACCGGAATCACAAGACACTGTCTTCCGTCGATCATTCTTGTCTCAACAAGATCCATTCTGTCCGGATTTACTTTGATCACAACATCCGGTGTCTCGATATTGAACTTTCTTGTCTCTGCGATATTGCTTGCCAGAAGCGTTGCTTTCTCGCCTGCATTTTCTTCAAAGTTCTTCTCAAAGTTCTCCATCTTCTCATTCGGTACGCCACTCTGCTCAAAAATCTTCTTCACATCCGTTTTATCCAATGTCAGCGGATCCGGTTCTTCTTTGTGTTCTTCGATCATATCATTCAATGTCTCGTGAATGTTACGGACAGTCTCGTAATCACCATCTTCTCCCAATGTATCTTCAATAATCATCTGGAATGTCTCTTTCTGTGTGTCCGCAGACATCGGCATCTTCGCACCAAGAAGCTGGTCGATCATCTCCGGCTGGAGGTCTTCTGATTTCTTCGTGTAATAAAGCACACTGTGAAGATCAGTACTTCTGTCGTTGAATGCCGGGAAGAGGAATCCTTTGTCCGGCTTATCAACGATCCAGTCACGGATTCTGTCCTGAATACAGTTCTCTTCCGCGTTATAGCTAAGCCCTGCCTTTGACAGACTGACCGGACAGATGCTCATCAGGATATGCTGATATACTTCATCTGAAGCATCATCCATCTCAAGATCATCGGATGTTCTTCCAGGAACATCGTATGCTGCATGGATCAAAATAATGTAATAATTCTCCGCATACTCATACGTTGCAATAACTTTGTCATAGAATTCTTCCAGAAGCATATCGTCTTCGAGACGGCTGTCACGAAGCTTCAGAAGAAATTCCTGCGTTCCGCCCGGCATCTCTGCATCCAGTGGAAATTCCATATTCAGCATATTCTTTCCGATACTTCCGGAAAGTGTCTTCTTAAAAATATCAAAATACTTAAATGCTTCTTCCTCCGGAAGTGCGAGAAATGCGTCTTTTGACTCCATCTTTTTATTCTTCTCATAATCTACATAACAACCGCAGATTTTAGTGATTGCACAGTTTTTTGGAGAAAACTGCTTGCGAATTTCTAGTACTTCTTTTTTATTCATATGTATTCTTCTCTCCATTTTCACTATTGAAATTATACATGCCGTTTGTTATAATGAAATCATGGGTGCTACCACATAACGGTAGGCGGTTAGTCCTTCTACAGAGGGACTGTGACCCTCTGATTACATAAATCTCAGAAAGAGAATCATTGGAAAGGAGGGCTGAAAAAAGTCACAAAAATAGCCGCCCTGTCTGATAAACTATAGCGGCAATTTTTGTCAATTCTTTATTGGACTAACCGTCTATCGGTAGTACTCTTTTTCTACCATTATATTAGCACGCCCCAGTAGAAATGTCAAAGTATAATTTAAACTGAAAGGATTCTTAAAATGACTACAACTACCCCCTGCTCCGCCACAACTGCGGAGAAGGTATTTCCAACCTTTATCCGATATGTCTCGGCAAATGTACTCGGCATGATCGGATATTCTTGTTATATCCTTGCCGATACATTTTTTGTTGCCCGGGGAATCGGCTCGGATGCGATTGCTGCGCTTAATCTGGTTCTTCCTGCTTTCAGCTTGTTAAACGGAACAGGGCTGATGATCGGCATGGGTGCTGCTGCGCGATACTCGCTTTCCTCCGGCAGAGCTGACAGTAAGATTCACCGTACGATCTTCACCCAGGCACTTCAGCTTGCATTTATAGCTATGCTGTTCTTTTTCAGCATCGGACTGTTTTTTGCAAGACCTCTTTGTGTCTTACTTGGAGCCGACGGAACTACATTGCCGCATGCAATTCCATATATCAGCATCCTGCTCATGTTTTCTCCGCTGTTTTTATGCAATAATCTATTGAATTGTTTTGTCAGAAACGATGGAGAACCGCGGCTTTCAATGACTGCAATGCTTGTTGGAAGTCTGACAAACATTGTGCTGGATTACATTTTCATCTATCCTATGCAGCTTGGCATGACCGGAGCTGCACTGGCTACTGCAACCGCTCCACTGGTTGGAATGAGTATTCTGTCCATACATTTTTGGAAAAAGAAGAATCAGTTTCATCTGGTAAAAACAAGAATACGTCTAAAAACTGCTGTAGATATCTGCCGGCTTGGAGTTTCTTCTCTTGTCGCTGAATTATCCTCCGGCATCGTAATTCTTGTCTTTAACATGCTGACGCTGAAGTTCAGTGGAACAACCGGACTTGCGGCATACAGTATCCTTGCTAATATTGCACTTGTACTTGTAGCAATCTTTACCGGAATCGGGCAGGGCATCCAGCCGATCGTCAGCAGTCACCCTGGTAAAAATGGAGCTCCTGTACGCCACCAGGTAAGACGTTATGCATTAAGCACTGCATTACTTATGGCTTTCATTGCCTATCTGGTTGTGTTTGTCTTTGCAGTTCCGATTGCTGACTTATTTAATAAAGACAAGGATCCGCTGCTTACTTCAATGGCAGCAGAAGGAATGCGCATTTACTTTGTAAGCCTGTTCTTTTCAGGCATCAATATGGTGTCAGCGACTTATTTAAGTGCTTCTGATCAGCCGGTACCTGGATTCATCATTTCCATCTTGCGTGGACTTGTACTGATTCTGCCGATTGCGTTCCTGCTTGCCGCACTTTTTGGAATGACAGGTATCTGGCTCTGCCTTCCTGTTACCGAGGCAATCGTGTGTATCGTGACTTTTTTCTTTCTGAGAAAATTTTAAGCAAGGTATTTATAAAAGAAGAACTCTGTTACGAATGTATTGATTCATACATCTCATAACAGAGTTCTTTTTTTATCTTATTTTAAATATTTCGCTGTCTCAAGAATACGGTTTGCATTCTCAATTCTCTCCTGTGTCGGAGGATCGATTCCCTCTAACTTGTAATCATATCCAAGTTCTTTCCACTTATATGCACCAAGTGTATGATATGGAAGAACTTCAACGCGTTCTACATTGTCCAGTGTCTCGATGAAATCATGAAGTCTCTCCAGGTACTCATCCTTGTCGCTGCGCTCCGGAACGAGTACGTGACGGATCCAGATTGGTTTCTTGATATCAGACAGATAACGTGCAAACTCAAGAATATTCTTGTTGCTCTGTCCTGTGAGAATCTTATGCTGCTCATCATCAATGTGTTTGATGTCAAGCATCAGCATATCTGTGTATTTCAACAGCTCCTGCAGTTTACTAAAGAATGGTTCTTCCTTTGTAAATACAGCTCCGCTTGTATCAATATTGGTATGAACTCCCTGTTCTTTCGCCTTCTTGAAAAGGTCAATCAGGAAATCCATCTGCATCAAAGGTTCTCCACCGCTGACTGTGATACCACCTTTGTCTTTCCAGTAGCTTTTATAGCGAAGTGCTGTTTTAAGCAATTCGTCTGTTGTCTTCAGTTCACCGTCCTGCATCTTCCATGTGTCCGGGTTGTGGCAAAACTGACAGCGCATTGGACATCCGCTTACAAAAATGATAAAGCGTACGCCAGGTCCGTCAACGGAACCGAAGCTTTCTGTTGAGTGAATGTATCCTTTTACTTCTGACATATATTTCTCCTTCTTTTTCCGGCAGTTTCCTGCCATTCTTCTGCAACCTTCAGATTTGTCTTCTGGCATTTCTTTATAATTGCAGGTCTTATGAAAAAAGGACGCAGCATGGTGAAATGACTGCGTCCTGATATATTATCTGTTATTTATGATCTTTTATCCGCAAATCGCAACATTATTTACATGTGGTCATGGCAAGTTCTTGCGATAACGTCAAGCTGCTGCTCACGAGTAAGGTCGATAAACTTAACAGCGTATCCTGATACACGGATTGTGAAGTTAGCGTACTCAGGTTTCTCTGGGTGCTCCATAGCATCTTTCAGTTTGTCAACACCAAATACGTTAACGTTCAGATGATGTGCTCCCTGATCGAAGTATCCGTCAAGTACGTGAGCAAGGTTCTCTTTACGCTCTTCATCAGAATGTCCAAGTGCACCTGGGTTGATTGTCTGTGTATTAGAGATTCCGTCAAGTGCAAGCTCGTAAGGAAGCTTAGCAACAGAGTTAAGAGAAGCAAGAAGTCCGCTCTGCTCTGCGCCGTAAGACGGGTTAGCTCCTGGTGAAAGTGGCTCTCCAGCCTTTCTTCCGTCCGGAAGAGATCCTGTAGCCTTACCATATACAACGTTAGATGTAATTGTAAGGATAGATGTTGTCGGTACAGAATGTCTGTATGTATGACACTTGTTCAGTTTGTGCATGAATTTCTTCAGCAGCCATACAGCGATCTCGTCTGCACGGTCATCATCGTTACCATATTTCGGGAAGTCTCCCTCGATTTCGAAGTCTGTAGCAAGTCCATCTTCGTCACGAACAACTTTAACCTTAGCGTATTTGATAGCGCTTAAGGAGTCTACTACGTGTGAGAATCCAGCAATACCTGTTGCGAAAGAACGTTTAACGTCTGTGTCGATCAGGGACATCTGAGCTGCCTCATAGTAGTATTTATCATGCATGTAGTGGATCATGTTCAGTGTATCAACATACAGCTTGGACAGCCACTCCATCATTTCATCATATTTAGCAAGTACTTCATCGTAATCAAGGTACTCAGAAGTAATTGGCTGGTAAGCCGGTCCTACCTGTGCTTTAGTCTTTTCATCAACACCACCGTTGATAGCGTAAAGAAGACACTTAGCAAGGTTTGCACGAGCTCCGAAGAACTGCATCTCTTTACCTGTCTCTGTAGCAGATACACAGCAGCAGATGCTGTAGTCATCTCCCCATACCGGACGCATAACATCATCGTTCTCGTACTGGATGGAGCTTGTTGTTACAGAAATCAGGGATGCGAACTTCTTGAAGTTCTCTGGCAGTCTTGAAGAATAAAGAACTGTCAGGTTTGGCTCTGGTGAAGGTCCCATGTTGTTCAGTGTGTGGAGGAAACGGTAGTCAGTCTTTGTTACCATAGAACGTCCGTCCTGTCCAAGTCCACCAACCTCAAGTGTAGCCCATGTCGGGTCTCCTGAGAACAGCTGGTTGTAAGATGGGATTCTTGCGAACTTAACCATACGGAATTTCATTACCATGTGGTCGATGATCTCCTGAGCTTCCTTCTCTGTAAGTGTTCCATTCTTAAGATCTCTGTCAATATAGATATCAAGGAATGTAGAGATACGTCCTACGGACATAGCTGCACCATTCTGTGTCTTGATTGCTGCAAGGTATCCGAAGTACAGCCACTGAGCTGCTTCGTGAGCATTCTTAGCCGGCTGAGAAATATCGAATCCGTATGCTGCAGCCATCTCTTTCATCTCTTTCAGAGCTTTGATCTGATCTGCAAGTTCTTCACGAAGACGGAAATCCTCACCCTTCATGCCGTGTCTTGCGTAACGCTCGAAGTCATACTGTTTTCTCTCGATCAGGAAGTCGATACCATACAGTGCAACACGACGGTAGTCACCTACGATACGTCCACGTCCGTATGTATCCGGAAGTCCTGTGATGATCTTGTTATGACGAGCTTTTTTCATCTCTGGTGTATAAACATCGAATACACCCTGGTTATGTGTTTTATGATATTTTGTGAAGATCTCATGCAGTTTCTCGCTTGGCTGGTATCCGTATGTTGTACAAGCCTGCTCTGCCATCTTGATTCCACCGTAAGGCATGAATGCTCTCTTCAGTGGTTTGTCTGTCTGCAAACCAACAACCTGCTCAAGGTCTTTCATGCTCTCATCGATATATCCTGGGCCGTATGCTGTCAGACCGGAAACAACTTCTGTCTCCATATCGAGAACTCCGCCCTTAGCTCTTTCTTCTTTCTGAAGTTCCTGCAGTCTTCCCCATAATTTGTCTGTTGCTTCTGTTGGTCCCTCAAGGAATGCCTCATCACCTTCATATGGTGTGTAGTTCTCCTGGATGAAATCACGCACGTCTACAGAGTGTGTCCATTTTCTTCCCTTGAAGCCAGCCCACTGCTCAAAATTAGCCATTGAAAAATCCTCCTATATTCTCTCCTAAAATAGTTTTGTAATTGTTTTACGGGCATAGTATAACACCGTGTTAAATAAATGACAAGCGTAAAATCGAGAATAAATATCGGAAATCGCTTTGTATTCGATTTAGTACAAAATATACGAAAAAACGCCCATTTTACAGGGAATTGTACAAACTTTAGTACAGTAAAAATGTACCGTAAAAAGAACATTTTCCCCATGTGTACCGTCGGATTCATATGTAAATAAACAGCCTGCTTTTCTTCCCGAAAATCATCTAGGTACTTTTCCTCTATGATAACGATTTCGTTTCATGTTTTCTCTATATTTTTGTCAATGGAGTTACGTTCCGTTTTTTGATATAATAGTGCATTAGAGTATCTACATTTAGTTTATGAAAGAGGAATATTATGGAAATCAGAAAGACAAAACCAGAAGAGCTTGAAGTGCTTCTTAAGATGTATGAACATGCACGGACATTCATGGCAACTCACGGAAATGCTTCTCAGTGGGGAAACAATTATCCTTCTCCACAGTTAATTCTGGACGACATCACTGAGGGGAACAGTTATATCTGCACAGAAAAGGACCAGATAGTTGCTACTTTCTATTATAAAGAAGGGGCTGATCCGACTTACATGCGCATCTACGAAGGTGAATGGATCAACGACTCCCGTTACGGAGTTGTTCACCGCATCACTTCCACCGGAAATGTAAAAGGTGCAGCGTCCTTCTGCCTGAACTGGGCCTTGGAACAATGCGGCAACATCCGTATTGATACACACCGGGACAATATCGTAATGCAGCATCTGTTAGATAAGAATGGATTCAAATATTGCGGAATCGTATATGTTGAGGATGGAACAGAACGAATTGCTTATCAGAAAGTGGTTTAATAATACCAAAATCCATAAAGCAAGGAGCAGAGACATTTGATTTTAATGTCTCTGCTCCTTGTTGCTATATGTCTCACAGAATCTTGCTGCGAAGGACGGTTCTTCTCCACCTGCATAGAGATGTGAGATATCTCCTACTTTCAATCCACGGAAATATGCCGTTCCCTGTTCTCTCTCTTCTGTTACTACTTCTGTCACAGAAGTTGGTGCAAGCGCAAGGCAATGCCAAAGCACGAATGGTGATACATTCCATAAATGAGACAACAGCACGCAGCTGATTCCGAAATGGCAGAAAAATGTCACCGTCTCATCACTTTCTTTCTCCACACGATAATGCGCCCCTTCTCTTACATATCCGTGCTCTGCGAGAAAGCGATCAAATTCTTCAATCACATGATCGTATACTTCTACAAGATCAGAATTTTTCGCCACTTCTGTTTCACGCCATGCATTTTTATCCATATAAGCTTCATGTTCTGTCCAATACCCCGGAACCATATCCCATGCAATTCTAGGCAGGAAATGCTCACCTTCTTTTTTCACATCGGGATATGCTTTTTCAAGTTCCGGATTTTTATTCAAATCAACCTGCGCCGGGAACTCTTGCAGCCAATCCAATATTTCTGCTGTTTTTCCAGTTACCTCAAGACATGGAGTCGCCGTATCCTTCGCTCTTCCAAGTGGAGACTTATAGCATTCCCCCATATTCATAGATACTGCACGTTTTGCAAGCAGTGCCGCTTCACGTCTTCCTTTTTCTGTTAATGTGTCATTTACATAATCCGGATCTCCGTGACGGATCAATAGAATTCTCATCGTGCTTCTCCTTTGTAATCAATTATTTTCTCCAACCATTCCTCTGCCAGTTTGGGCCAGATCTGTACTTCTTTCAGAGTCTTTCGGATTTCTTCTTTCTGCTCTGCTGTCCATTTCGGTGGCTGTGTTCTTCCAATCCCATTTTGCACAAGAAGTTCTTCTCCCTTTTCCTTTGAAAATGAAGTTTCTCCCGCAAGAATCGCTTCTGCAAGCATACGAAGCTGCTCCTGTGTATAAGGCTGTCTTCCTCTGCGTTCCAGCCAGTCCTCTGTTGCAACAGACATTCCATGTACGCCTTCTGAAAATACATGATGTGCGAATGGAACTCCTTCTTCCAGACATTTCTGGGCTAAAAGATAGCTATTCTGTACCGGAACGGTTCCATCTGTTGCTGTCTGCCAAATGAAACATGGTGGCATTTCTTTTGTTACATACTTTTCAATTGACATATATTCTAACTCTTTCTTTGTTGGATTCTTTCCTAAAAGAGCTACAAAAGAATCTCTGTGAGCATATTTTCCTGAAGTAATTACCGGATAAGACAGCACTGCCGCATCCGGACGGTTTGAAAACTTCTGATATTTTTCATCCGGATCCTCGATATCCGCTCCATGCACACACAGACTCGCACACAGATGTCCTCCGGCTGAAAATCCACAAACCACGATCTGATCTGACAAAATATGTAACTGCTCCGAACGAAAACGGATTATTCGCATTGCTCTGGAAATATCTTTCAGCGGCTGAAGTTTTAATGGTGCTTCATCCAGTGGATTCACTGTATATTCAAGGACGAACACATTATAACCGGCCTGATAAAATTCCATAGCAACCAGATGTGCTTCCGAAGGCGATACAAGTCTGTAACCGCCACCCGGAACAACCAGCATCGCCGGATGCAGCAGCTCATCCTCATGAATATAGCTGACCATAATCGGGATAAACCCATGCGCCGCCGGGTAATGATATTCTTCTTTGTGCCATAATTCTATTCTTTCGCCTATCATGTGTTAATTCCTCCTGTGTGATTTATAATTTGTGCTTTTCTCTTATTCTTTTGCAAGCACGGACTTTGCTCGTTGCTCGCGTAAAAAAGCCATGAAAGACAAAATCCCCCAACCTTGTCTTCCATGACTCCCATTACATACACTCAACTTGCTTTACAGTTCGAATCCTTCCAGATATGGATTCTCTGCCTCAGAAAACTTCTCTTCCTCAACCATCTGCGCGATTGCCGGGTCAAGTGGCATCTTTCCGAGAACCGGAACATTAAGATCTGCTGCGATCTCATCAATGTGGCTTTCTCCAAATACTTTAATCTCTTTGCCACAATCCGGACACTTCACATAGCTGTAGTTCTCAACAATTCCAAGAACCGGAATATTCATCTGCTTCGCCATTCCATATGCCTTCTTCACGATCATCTGTACAAGATCCTGCGGAGATGTAACGATCACAACGCCGTCAACCGGAAGAGACTGGAATACTGTCAGCGGAACATCACCTGTTCCAGGTGGCATATCAACAAAGAGATAATCAAGATCTCCCCACATAACATCTGTCCAGAACTGCTTTACAACACCTGCGATCACTGGTCCCCTCCAGATAACCGGTGCTTCCTCGTCTTCCAAAAGAAGATTGACAGACATGATCTTTGTTCCATCTGCTGCTTCACATGGAAGAATTCCCTGCTCAGTTCCTACTGCCATCTCATGAAGTCCGTACATCTTTGGGATAGATGGACCTGTAATATCTGCATCCATGATACCAACATTATATCCTTTTGCTCTCATCATTCTTGCAAGGGATGCTGTCACGAGTGACTTACCAACGCCACCCTTTCCACTGACAACGCCGATCACTTTCTTAATAGATGAATACATGTTCATCGGTTCATGCATATCAACTTTCTTACTTGTGCATGTTCCTGCACTGGCACAGCTGGCGCAGGATTCCTCTGAACATCCTGCTGTTTTCTGCTCTTCTGCCATAATACCATAACCTCTTTTCTACAAATAATGTAACCGTTCAGAGCCAACCTCCAAAATGCTACGCATTTCGTCAGACATTTTCTGACACAGTGAGTTACTGCTCACACTATGTACGATCAGCAACGCAATGACATTATTGTAGCACATTTCCTTGAAGAATGATAGGCTGAACCTATGCTTTTATTTTTCTAAGTGTTATACTTATGTTAATTGTTTATGTAATTCTTAATTCATTCTAACTTGAATACAATTAGAAAGGAGTTTTCCTATATGCCAGTAATATCCGAACAGCTCAAGCCAATCGATACCGTCAATGGATTCCAGATCCGTCCCGGCTTTTTCCGTGAATTTGGTGCAGTCGCTATCCCGGGTGGTGTCAACTTTACGATTCATACACACGGAGCTACCTCCTGCGAGCTTCTGCTGTTTCACCGCAAAGCCGAAGAACCTTACGCCGTGATTCCATTTCCGGAAAGTTACAGGATCGGATTCTGCTATTCTATGATCGTCTTTGATCTAGATATCGAAGAATTTGAGTACGCCTATCGATTGGATGGTCCTTATGATGAAAAGAAAGGACTCCGTTTTGATAAAAACAAAATCCTGCTGGATCCTTATGCGCGCGCCGTCACCGGACAGAGCCAGTGGGGGCATGTAAATAACGCCCAGCATGGTTATCGTGCCCGTGTGGTACAATCCAACTTTGACTGGGGTGACCAGCGTCACCATTCTATTCCTATAGAAGACTTGATCATCTACGAGCTACACGTCCGCGGATTTACCATGGATGAAAGTTCCGGTGTTAAGCACCACGGTACATTCGAAGGCCTGCGCGAAAAGATTCCTTATTTGAAAGAACTTGGAGTCAATGCTGTTGAACTAATGCCAATCTTCGAATTTGATGAGATGCGTGATGTACGATTGATTGATGAAAATGAACTTATTGATTTCTGGGGATATAATCCGGTCAGTTTCTTTGCACCAAATACAAGCTACTGTTCTTCTATGGAATATAACCACGAAGGACTGGAACTCAAGACACTGATCAAAGATCTCCATGACAATGGCATAGAAGTGATCCTCGATGTCGTCTTCAACCACACTGCTGAGGGAAATGAATTCGGTCCGTGCTTTTCTTTCAAAGGCTTTGACAACAACATTTACTATATGTTGACTCCGGACGGACATTATTATAATTTCAGCGGATGTGGAAATACACTGAACTGCAATCACCCTGTTGTACGAGACATGATTTTGGAGTGTCTGCGTTACTGGGTCATCGAATACCGTGTAGATGGATTCCGTTTTGATCTCGCTTCGATTCTCGGACGAAATGATGACGGAACCCCTCTAAGCCAACCACCGCTTCTGCGAAGCCTTGCATTCGACTCAATCCTTGGAAATGTAAAACTGATCGCTGAAGCATGGGATGCTGGCGGACTTTATCAGGTCGGTTCTTTCCCTTCCTGGAAGCGCTGGGCTGAATGGAATGGGCGCTACCGTGATGATATGCGCCGCTTTTTAAAAGGAGATGACTTCCTTGCCCCGACTGCTGCAGCAAGAATCACAGGTTCTCCTGATCTGTACGATCCTGCTTACCGAGGTGGAAATGCTTCCATCAACTTTCTCACCTGTCATGATGGATTCACGCTTTATGATCTGTACAGTTATAACCAGAAGCATAATGAAGCCAACGGTTGGGGGAACACTGACGGAGCTGACGACAATAACAGCTGGAACTGTGGCGTAGAAGGCGAAACAGATGATCCTGCCATTCTGGCACTTCGTAAACGACTGATGAAAAATGCCTGTGCCATTCTGCTTTGCAGCCGCGGAACTCCAATGTTCCTCTCCGGTGATGAATTCGCAGACACACGTTATGGAAATAATAACCCTTATTGCCAGGATAACCTGATCTCCTGGCTGGACTGGAGTCTCCTCAAAAAAAATAAGGATCTGTTCGATTTCTTTCAATATATGATCCGGTTCCGCAAAGATCACCCTGTCATCCGTAAGGATCTCGAACCAAGCTATCTTGGTATTCCGGCAATGAGCACGCATGGGCTCACTCCGGATGAGACAAATTTCTCCGGTGACAGCCATGTTGTCTGTGTACGATTCGCAGGCTATAATGAAGCAACCCAAAAAGAAGACCTTGTTTATCTGGCTGTAAATTCCGGATGGTTTCCGGTTACACTCACTCTGCCGGAACTTCCTGAACATTACAAATGGAAAGTTGCGGTCAACACCGGCGATCCTAAATGTCAGTTTTTTCACAAAAATTCAATGCCTACGGTAGAATCTAAAATATTTTTAGGTGAGCGCTCTGTTATCATTTTCGTTGCTACCGCTATATGAATTAAATTTTTTAGCTGTTTTTCAATATTTTTTAGAATATTTTTGTTTATTTTTGACAAGCTTGTTGTTGTTTAACAAATAACAAGCTTGTCATTTTTTAAACTTTTCTTGATAATTTTTAGATTTATTTGTAGAATATTACTAAATGAAACTTTACTGGTTTGAAGATAGGTTTTTTCAAATACATTTCCTATTTTAAAATCAGTCAGTAATGAACGTTATGGTAAAAGGAGAGGTTTAAAATGAGTAGACTTGAAATCCCAGGTCCAGACAAAGGCCAGCTCGTCGTTGAAGAGCTGTACAAAGATCTGGAACGTAGAATTGAATCCAGCCCTCCGGGATTATGTCCGGTTGACATGACTCGTGCATTTATCGAGATGTGTCAGACGCAATCCTGTGGAAAATGTACCCCGTGCCGCGTTGGGCTGTGGCAACTGAAGAACCTTCTAACAGATGTTATGAACGGGACTGCTACAATGGAGACACTCGATCTGATTGACACACTGTCTGAATCTATCCGCGAAGGTTCTGACTGCCCGATCGGATACGAAGCCGGTGCCATGGTACATAAGAGCTTAAGAGACTGTCGCGAAGATTATGAGGAACATGTCCGTCAGGGACGCTGTACCTGCCACTATACACAGCCGGTACCTTGCGTTTCTCTTTGTCCTGCACATGTTGATATCCCTGGATATATTGCACTGACCGGAGAGGACCGTTACGCTGACGCAATTCGTCTGATCCGTAAGGATAATCCATTCCCGACCACCTGCGGTTTTATCTGCGAGCATCCTTGTGAGGCCCGCTGCCGTAGAAATATCGTAGATGATGCCATTAATATCCGTGGACTGAAACGTATGGCCGCTGATTATGCAGGCAAGGTTCCGCCACCGGAATGCGCACCTTCCACCGGAAAGCGTATCGCTGTCGTAGGCGGTGGACCTGGTGGACTCAGTGCTGCTTACTACCTGCAGTTGATGGGACATCAGACAACCGTATTCGAGATGCTTCCAAAGCTCGGCGGAATGCTCCGCTATGGAATCCCAAACTACAGACTTCCGAAAGATCGTCTTGACGAAGACATTCAGGCAATCCTTGAGACAGGAGTTCAGGTAGAATTTGGAAAACGTATCGGTAAGGATATCACAATTCAGAGTCTCCGCCAGGAATATGATGCTGTTCTTATTTCCATCGGTGCAAGCACTGATAAGAAGCTTGGTATCGAAGGCGAACATGCCGAAGGCGTCATCTCTGCTGTGTCCTTCCTTCGTGATGTTGGAGCAGACAAAAGCCCTGATCTTACCGGACAGGAAGTTGCTGTCATCGGTGGCGGTAACGTTTCCATGGACGCCGTCCGCACAGCAAAACGTCTCGGTGCGAAAAAAGTAAGTATCGTTTACAGACGCCGTACTGCAGATATGACTGCTCTTCCGGCTGAGATCGAAGGTGCAGTTGCAGAGGGAATTGAAGTACTCACACTGAAAGCGCCATCCAAAATCGAGACTGATGAGAACGGACACGTTTCAGGTATCTACGTCACACCACAGATGATCAGCAAGATCAAAGACGGTCGTGCAAGTGTCTGTCCGACAGGTGAAGAAGATTTCCTTATCCCTTGTCAGACACTCATCGTTGCAATCGGTCAGGATATCGAATCCGAACATTTCGCAGAAGCCGGTGTTCCGGTTTCCCGCGGTAAGATCATGACAGAGCGTTATGGCGGTTTCGATAACATCCCTGGCGTATTCGCCGGTGGAGACTGTGCATCCGGACCTGCTTCTGTAATCAAAGCAATTGCTGCTGCAAAGGTTGTTGCCGCCAATATCGATGAATATCTTGGTTTCCACCATATCATCAGCTGCGATGTTGAGATTCCGGAGCCTCGCTTAAGCGACCGTGAACCTTGCGGAAGAGTTGAACTTACAGAACGTGAAGCCTGCAGCCGTGTCTGTGATTTTGAAGGTGTTGAAAACTGTATGACAGAAGCCGAAGCAAAACAGGAATCCCACAGATGCCTGCGCTGCGACCACTTCGGTTATGGTATCTTTAAAGGAGGTCGGAAAGAAAAATGGTAAATATTACAATTGATAATCAGAAAATATCCGTACCTTCCGGAACTACTATCATGGAAGCTGCGGCAAAACTTGGAACTCCGATTCCGAAATTATGTTATTTAAAAGATATCAACGAGATTGCGGCATGCCGTGTCTGTGTTGTTGAAATTGAAGGGAAAGATCGTCTAGTCACATCCTGCAATAACGTTGTAACCGAAGGCATGGTGATCTACACGAACAGCCCGAAGGTACGCATTGCAAGAAGACAGACTGTACAGCTTATCCTTTCCCAGCATGACTGCAAATGTGCAACCTGTGTCAGAAGCGGGAACTGTACACTTCAGCAGGTTGCAAATGACCTGAACCTGATCGATCTTCCGTTCAAAGAACGTTTTGAAGAGACTCCTTGGGATAAGACATTCCCACTCATCCGTGATTCACGCAAATGTATCAAATGTATGCGCTGTATCCAGATCTGTGACAAGATCCAGGGACTGAACATCTGGGATGTTACAAGTACAGGTTCAAGAACAACGATCAATGTAAACGGAAATAAAAAGATCAACGAAGTCTCCTGTTCTCTCTGCGGACAGTGTATCACTCATTGTCCTGTCGGCGCACTTCGTGAGCGTGATGATACAGAGGATGTATGGAGTGCGATTGCTGACAAGAAGAAAGTGGTGGTTGCACAGGTTGCTCCGGCAGTCCGTGCTGCGTGGGGAGAGGCTCTCGGCCTGTCCAGAGAAGAAGCAACAATCGGAAAGATCATGGACGCCTTGAAAAAGATCGGCGTAGACTACGTCTTCGATACTTCTTTCTCTGCTGACCTTACGATCATGGAAGAAGGAAATGAATTCCTGCAGCGCTTCACCAAAGGAGAATTAAAGTTGCGTCCGATGTTCACTTCCTGCTGCCCTGGCTGGATCCGTTTCATCAAATCACAGTACCCACATCTGGTGCCACAGCTGTCCACAGCCAAGTCACCACAGCAGATGTTCGGTGCTGTTATGAAGACTTATTTTGCACAGTCCATCGGTGTCGCTCCGGAAGACATTTACACCGTATCTGTCATGCCTTGCGTAGCGAAAAAAGGTGAACGCAACATGGAACTTTTCTACGGCGAGTATGCCGGACATGACATTGACACAGTTCTCACTACAAGAGAGCTGACAAGAATGATCCGTGCTGCGCATATTGATCCAAAGATCCTGAAAGACCGCGAATGTGATCCGCTTATGAAAGAGTGGTCCGGTGCCGGTGTTATCTTCGGTGCTACCGGCGGTGTTATGGAAGCTGCACTTCGTTCCGCACACTATCTTGTAACAGGACGTAACCCAGATCCGGATGCATTTAAGATCGTCCGCAGTCCATCCTTTGAGACGGGTGTTGTAGAAGCTGAAGTCCAGATCGGTGATGCTACAATCCGTGCTGCTGTTGTCAGTGGTCTTGGAAATGTACGCAAACTGCTTGAAGCAATTGAACATGGGGAAGTACACTACGACTTTGTGGAAGTTATGGCCTGTCCGGGAGGATGCGTCGGCGGAGGCGGCCAGCCGATCCACGACGGCGAAGAACTTGCACACACACGCGGTGCAAACCTCTACTTCCTTGACAAGAACGCAAAGATCCGTTTCTCCCATGAGAACCAGGATGTTATGAAATTGTACAACGATTTCCTTGAGAAACCATTGTCACACAAATCACATATGCTGCTTCATACAGATCATACAAAGTGGGATATGCCTAGATAATAATTCCTATATAAAACAAGAGCCAGAACAGTGGGAAGATGCGATGCTGTTTCTGGCTCTTGCCAAAATCAGGCAGGACGGATTCATTTTCCCGACCTGCCTGATTCATCATATTCTTATTCTACTGTTACACTCTTTGCAAGGTTTCTCGGCTTATCTACATCAAGTCCCTTTGCAACACTTACATAATATCCGAGCAGCTGCAGCGGAATCACTGCGAGGCTTCCCATAAAGTGTTCATCCACCTTCGGAACATAAACTGTAAAGTCTACCTTATCTTCCATCTCATAATTGCCATAGTTTGTCACACCCATCAGATATGCGCCACGGCTCTTACATTCCATCATATTGCTGACTGTCTTCTCATACAGCTTGCTCTGTGTCAGAACTCCGATTACGAGAATATTGTCCTCAATCAGACTGATTGTTCCATGCTTTAACTCACCTGCCGCATAAGCCTCAGAATGAATATAAGAAATCTCTTTCAATTTCAGACTTCCTTCCAGACACACTGCATAGTCAACTCCACGGCCTACAAAGAAGACATCATGTGCATTCGCATATTTGGCTGCGAACCACTGGATTCTCTCCTTATCCTGAAGAACCTTTTCTATCTTCTCCGGAATTGTCTGAAGTTCAGAAATGTAATAGCTGTACTGCTCGTCTGTGATCAGCCCTTTCACTTTTGCAAACTGAACTGCAATACAATCAAGAGCTACAAGCTGTGCGCTGTATCCCTTTGTTGTAGCAACCGAAATCTCCGGTCCTGCCAGTGTATAGAACACCTTATCTGCCTCACGGGCAATACTGCTTCCAATTACATTTACAACTGCAAGTGTAGCAAGTCCTTTATCTTTCGCCATACGCATAGCTGCCAATGTATCTGCGGTCTCTCCGGACTGGCTGATCACGATAACCAGACCATCCTTCACAAGCGGCATCTCGCGGTAACGGAACTCAGATGCAAGCTCTACACGAACCGGAATCTGAGCCAGCTCCTCGATCACATACTGCGCCTCAACTCCTACATGCCATGCAGACCCGCACGCAACAATATAAATCTGGCTGTATTTCTTAATCTCTTCCTCTGTAATATCAATATCCGTAAAGTCGATCACTCCGTCTTTCACAACAGAATTCAGAGTATCACGGATTGCTTTCGGCTGCTCATAGATCTCTTTCATCATGAAATGCTCGAAACCGGCCTTCTCTGCTGCCTCTGCATCCCATTTGATTTCTGTTGTCTCTTTCTCGATCTCGTCACCATTGAGATCATAGAAATGAGCCTCTCCCGGAACAAGCTTTGCAAACTCAAGGTTTCCGATATAGTATACGTTTCTTGTATATTTCAAGATTGCCGGTACATCAGATGCAACATAAGTCTCGCCATCTGCAATACCGATGATCATTGGGCTGTCTTTTCTGGCAACCCAGATCTCTCCCGGATAATCCTTGAACATCAGCTCAAGTGCATAAGAGCCACGTACACGAACCATAGTCTTGGCAATCGCATCGATCGGTCCTAAGTTATATTTCTTATAATAGTAGTCAACCAGTTTGATCACTACTTCTGTATCTGTATCACTGTAGAATGTATAACCATGCTTTAACAGCTTCTCTTTCAACTCTGTATAGTTTTCGATAATACCGTTATGTACTCCGACAACCTCAGACTCAACTGTACCGGATCCACTTCTCTCACAGTTTCCGGATACATGCGGATGTGCATTGATCTGACTTGGCTCACCGTGAGTCGCCCAGCGTGTATGACCGATACCGCAAGTTCCCTTGAGTGCCTTACCACTGTCTGTCTTCTCTGAAAGATTACTCAGACGTCCCTTCGCCTTAACAACCTGTGCAAGATGCTCTCCGTCACGCACTGCAAGACCTGCTGAATCATATCCTCTGTATTCCAGCTTGGACAGTCCGTCCAACAGAATCGGAGCTGCCTGATGATTTCCTGTAAATCCTACGATTCCACACATAAATAATTCCTCCTATTAACTATCTGTATCCCTCTCTACAAATAGTTATATGCATTTTCATGTTGTTTTCCCTTTTCAATGAGCCTATCACTTTCGTAATTGTTACAAAAAAGTTAAATAACTCATTCGTTAGTGTAACACAGATAGGCGAAATAGGGAAGTAAAAAATGCATTTTCTTAATCACTTTCCCATCACTACAGTGGCCAGTCCGGGAACCTTCCGTTCACGATCGCATGCATGATTCTGTCCTTCGCCCCTGGTGTCTCCCTGTTGATCTGCTCTATCAACTGTTTTGCATACGCTCTTTTTGTTGAGCCGTCTACCGGGCAGGTATTCTTAACCACACGGATTCCCTGGTCTGCAACAAAGTGCGCTACACCTCGCTCCGGAACATACATCATCGGACGGATCACCGTCACTCCCGCTTCTGGCAATTCTGTCACTGGTGGGAATGCATAGAACCGACCTTCATAGATCAATGACATCAATGCTGTCTCTATAAAATCATCCTTATTATGTGCATATGCCATCTTATTGATTCCAAGCTCTCCCAGCCGTTGATACATCGCACCTTTCCGAAGCTTTGCACACAAAGAACACGGTCTTGTATCCTTATTCTCCTGAAATACAATCCGGGCAATCTCTGTATCAACCTGCTCATAAGGAATCTCCAGGTGCTTACAAAACTCTGCTACGCCCGTAAAATCCATCCCTTCAAATCCTACGTTGCAGGTAATCGCAGATAATTCGAACCTCTTCGGGTAAAATTCCTGCAGCAGCTTCATCGCATAGAGCAGAGTCATGGAATCCTTGCCGCCGGAAACACCTACCGCGATCCTGTCACCGTCTTCTATCATGTTGTAATCTTGTATTGCCTGACGGATCAGACTTAATAATTTCTGTTGTTTCATACTTCCTTCATTTTTTCTTTCACTTTATCCGGTACATCAATCAGTCCAAATCGATAAAACATTCCATAAATGCTCCTCACTTAATTTTTCCTGCTGTTTCCTCGTTAGATCATAATTCATATCAGAAGCTTTCCTCAACTACTACTTTGCATCTTTCTATGTTCATCACATAACCTTCCAAATATTAGTTTCATAATATCACTTTTCCATAATACTTTACAACAATTTTGCGAAATTCAGGTTGCGGATTTTGTAAGCACCTCTTATACTTTATTATTATGTATGATACAAGGGTCAAAAGGTCATGCGTTTCTTGCTTGCATGAAAAAGCATGACTTATTGACCCGCAAAACACCGAAAAGTAGCCATTTTTCGTAGAAAAATGAGCGGATTTGAGGTGTTTTAGGATTGCGAGAGCATGAAATGCGAAGCAATCCGTGTATCATAGGGGTCAAAATACCTTTTGACCCCAACATCTTATGTATGAATGCGGAGGGATGAAAGCATGAAGATACTTCTGATCAATGGGAGTCCTAAAGGTAAAAGAAGTAATTCATTAAAGCTTGCATACAGTTTTATTGAAGGATTTAAAAATGGATGTACGGATGATGAAGAAAGCATCTCCATCGATGAACTCCATGTAGCTTCAATGAATATAGCTGCGTGTAAAGGATGCTTTGCGTGCTGGCAGAAAACGCCTGGCATATGCTGTATCAAGGATGATATGCAAAAGGTTATTGGAAAACTGATTGATGCTGATCTTATTCTGTGGTCTTTTCCACTGTACTATTTTAATGTCCCAGGTATCTTAAAGAATTTGATCGATCGTCAGCTTCCTATGAGTCTTCCTTTTATGAGTTCAAAGCAGGACGGATACGGAAGCGGAAGTCATGACTCCAGATATGATATGGATGGGAAAAAGCATGTGCTGATTTCCACCTGTGGCTTTTATTCTGCTGTTGGAAACTATGACAGTGTATTGCGGATGTTTGATCATTTTCTCGGCAAAGGAAATTATACGACCATCTTTTGTGGTCAGGGAGAATTATTCCGTGTAAAAGAATTGTCTGCAAGAACAGATGAATATCTTTCCACTGTAAAATGTGCCGGCTCAGAATATGCAATGACCGGAACAATCTCTGAAGAAACAGATGCAATACTCCACACGCTTTTATATCCCAGAGAGGTATTTGAAAAAATGGCGGATGCCAGCTGGGGCATAAGTAAAACGACCGGAGAAAAAGAACCGGATGATCTTGTATTTACCCGGCAAATGGCCGCTCTTTATAAGAAAGATGCCTATGATGGAAAAGACCGCGTGCTTGAGATTCACTTTACCGATTTGGATCACACCTACCAGATTCAGCTTAGCAAGACAGGAAGCGAAGTATTTACTGATGGACGTCTTTCTCCAACTACTCGCATAGATACGCCTTTTACTGTATGGTCCGCTATTTCCCGTGGAGAAATCGGTGGCGCAGAAGCATTGGGGAAACAGATGTATACGGTATCCGGCGACTTTTCCTTGATGATTGATTGGGATAAAATCTTCGGAAGCGCATCTGTGGTTAAAAAAACAGAGAAAACGCCTCAAAATACAATTGAACAGAAAAATCCTTCTATGACGACAATGCTGATACCATGGATTACGTTCTGGATTGCTGTTTCTATTCATCCGGAAGTCGGAGCTATGATAACACTACTTGTGGTCGCAACAGTACCGTTTATTATGAGAAAACATAAATTTGTCATCTGGGATCAGCTCTCTATGGCAGCTGTTGCTATACTTTCTGCAGCGGCAAATATAACCGGAAACGGAGATTTTCCAACAAACATCGGATATCTTGTATTCGGACTCTTCTGGCTGCTTTCATGCCTGACAAAAGAACCTTTATGTGCTGCATATGTAAAATATAATTATGGGGGTGAAAATGCGCATCAGAACCCTCTCTTTATGAAGACAAATTATATTCTTGCCGCGGCATGGGGCACGCTATATGTACTGACAGCAATCTGGACCTTTCTGTTTAAGAAAGCCGGGTTTGGAAATGTACTTATCCTTGTGAACAATCTGATTCCTATATTGATGGGGCTTTTCACAGCATGGTTTGAAAAATGGTATCCTGCACGGATGGCAAGAGGCAAGAGAAAATAGTATTTTCTCTTGCCTCTTGTTATTCTCAACTGTTATTTCACTGATTCTTTGCTTTATGAGGTCAGACTATCGGTACATAGGATAAATCTTTTCTCTGCGCTTTCACAGATTTCTTCCTCTACTACTTTGCATCTTTCTATTTACTCATTTTCCGGTGTATCAGGCTTCGCTTTCTTTGATCTCACCTGCATACACCTCACTGCTGCCTTATGAATCAGATCGACACATAAATTTTCTTTTGCAGAAAAATATGGATAATCTTCATATATAATTGCCGGACAACAATAGATTTCGTTTTCATCAATCCGGTTGTTGATCGTTACAGTCTTCGGAACTTTTTTCCTTAAAACGCTTCTCTACTAGATCACTTGGATCCACTGCCCTTAAGCACAACCCCGACGGTCTTGAACAGAATCTTAATATCCATTCCGATATTCCAGTTCTTGACATATTCCATATCAAGCTTCACAACTTCCTCAAAGTCAGTGATATCACTTCTTCCGCTCACCTGCCACATTCCGGTCAGTCCCGGCTTCACGGCAAGTCTTCCGCGGTGATATGGCTCATACTGTTTCCACTCATCTACTGTTGGTGGACGGGTTCCTACGAGACTCATATCTCCTTTGAGTACATTCCAGAACTGCGGGAATTCATCCAAAGATGTCTTACGGATAAACCAGCCAAGTCCATGCTTGCTTCCATCCGCTCCGCTTCCGATGATTCTTGGGTCATTCTCCATCTTGAACATGAGCCCCTTCATCTCATTCTGTTTCATCAGTTCTTTCTTGCGTTCCTCTGCATCCATATACATGCTTCGGAATTTATAGATTTTAAATAATTTTCCGTTTTTTCCTACTCTCATCTGAGAGAAGAAGATTGGCCCCGGTGAAGCAATATAGATTGCCGGAGCAAGGAATATTGTAATGATACCTGTCAGAATCATTCCAACGATTCCGCCACAGATGTCCATCATTCTCTTCATCATAGCCTGCCGTGAGGAAATCACTCTGACGCTGGAAGTCAGGACTGTATATCCACCCATACGGTTAATAAACTGATTTCCTGTCCATCCTGTTCTGTCATCCAGACATTCGTGAACTGTAATTCCCATGTTCACGAATGTTTCAAACAAATCTTCCGGTATCAATGTTTTCTTCTTAATTCCAACAAGAAGAGCATCAACCCATCTTGTCTGTATGTATTCAGTTACTGTATCAATCTTACTTACAACCGGAATTCCTTCGATCAATTCATTTTCTTCCGGTTCGCGGTCTGCAAGTACGATTCCTACAATATCGAATTCATTAAATACATTCTGTTCCACCTGTCTTAACATGGAATCTATTTCATCACTTGTCGAAACAAGGAGCATATTTATTTTTGAATAGAGCATATTGCCATGTTTCAGTAAATATTTCTTCCATATGATTCGCACCACATAAACCAAAATAACTGACATTGGAATAAATGATGTAATCACAAGACGTGAGGTCATGCTTCCCTGTTTACTCATAAAGAGATATACGATTACAAGCGCACTCACGATAAACACATGCTTTAATACATTCTTAAACTCTACAAAGTATCCTCTTCTCATGATTCCATGATATGGCTCTGTAAAGAAAGCAGTGCAAATGTCTACCAGTGCGATGAAAATCCCGATATTCAGATATAATCCGTTATGATACAGATTATCCATTCCCATACGCAATACAAAACTGCTTACATAAGCCAGCTGTAATGCGACAAGATCTAATATGATGAAATCCCAGTGCTTCAACCAACTGTTACTGTTCTTCCTGTACATTCTCCTCGTACACCCTTTTCCCCTGATAATCTTCTGTCTGACTGCATAACAAAACATCTAATTTCATTCATCTTAAGCGTTTTGTCCGTTTTTTGTCTGTAAAATGAAATATGCAGTGGATATTCTCCACTACATATCCGGCTATTCTTGTTTTCTTTTACCATAGTAATAGTACGAATTATACTTACTATAGTATCTTTCTTTCTTCATATCCACTTTATTCAATACTGCACCTAGAAGCTTACATCCACTCTTTACAAGCTGTTCTTTTGCTTTCATTGCATCTCTTCTGCTTACTGCTTCGCTCTCAATTACCAGGATTGCTCCATCGCACTGTTTTGCTGCGATTGCTGCATCACTCATACTGATAATCGGTGGTGTATCGATCAAAACATAATCATATTTCTTTCTTGTTTCTTCAATCAATTTGCTGAAAAGCTCTTGCTCCAGAAGTTCTGACGGGTTTGGGGCATACGGACCCGAAAAAATAATCTCAAGGTTACGGTAATTTGTAGAATAAATCACTTCTTCCAGAGTAATCTGCCCACTTAAATACTGAGACAGTCCATTGGTCTTCTGCTTAATCTGGAAACGTTTGATATAACTTGATTTACGAATATCTGCATCAATAATCAGAACTTTCTTTCCCATCTTTCCAATCTCTACTGCCAGCTGGAAAGCCACATCACTTTTCCCTTCATTCGGATAACAGCTTGTGATAACAATGCTCTTTGTCTCCACACCACTGAACTGCATATTTGTACGGAGGGTTTTAATAGCCTCTTCATAGAAGACGTCTGCTTTTCTACAATCCGTCATTATTACTCTCTGAATCGCCATTTATCTTTTCCTCCCTTTTTTCTTTTTTTTCTTTGTTCTTGCTTTACTTGAATTACGAGGTCCTTTTCCTGTAATGTAGTCTTTTCTGTCCGGGATACTTGCCAGCGTTGTCAGACCGAGGTATTTCTCAATATCTTCCTCTGACTTGATTGTATCATCCATCAGTGTGAGAAGGATAATAACACCTGCGGAAAGAACCAGACCAGCCAGTGCTCCGATCACCACATTCTTCTTTGTACTCGGACTTGTCTGGATTGTCGGCACTTCACCTTCTTCAATAATCTTCGGCGGTGTTACTTCCATCTTGTCTCCGATAAAGTCAGCTGATGTCTTTGCCAGTACGTCAGCAATCTTCTTTGCCATCTCTGGATCTTTATCTGTTGCTGTAATTGAAAGAAGACGTGTATCATTTGGATTCTCTACTGTAATGCACCCCTTCAACTCTTTGTATGTCATATCCAGATTTAGTTCGTCTACTACGTCCTGCAATACCGTACGGCTTGTGATCAGTATGTTGTAGTCTTTCGTCAGCTGAGTACCGATCTGCAGATCAGCCAGTGAAGAAAGTGTTGTTTCCTTTGTAAGAACAAGCATTGTAGATGTCGCACTGTAAACAGGTGTCATCAAAAGCTTTGTAGCTGCACCGGCAATCACTGCTCCAGCCAGTATAGCTGCAAAGATTACCAAAATGTGCTTTTTCAATGCGTAGAATAGTTCTCTGAGGTCAATCTCGACCTCTTCGTCATCATGAGTCTTTCCCATCTTTACTCCCCTTTATTTTATTATTTTGTTTTCTGCAACGCGAAGTGCATTCTCTTTTGTTATCTGTCTGAGGTAAGTACTGTCTAAATGCTTCCTCATCCAGCTCATTGCCTCTTTTGTATCAGGCATTCTGTTCCCGATATTATGCATATCGGTTCCCATGAAATGAATATTCTTTTTTTTCAGATTATCCTTACACCAGCGTGCTGTCGAATCCTTCCAGTCACCACTGACGGATCTGTAATTCATCTGAATCAATGCTTCCAGGTCAATCAGTTCTTCTACACGCTTACCTTTTCTAAGACAGCGATACCGCTCTGCATGAGCAACTACCGGAGCATACCCTGCTCTTGACAGATTTTTGACTGCTGTACACATCTCAGAATAAGGAACTGAAGGTATAAACTCAATCAATACATAATTACTGTCAGCCAACGTAAGTAGTCTTCCCTCTTCAAGCAGTCGTATAACACTATTAGAATAAAAAATCTCCTGTCCTGTCCAGATTCGAATTGGCTGTCTGCGCTTTATCTTCCCATCCGGCCCTTTCACCGGACGATTTGCGCGGCTCATCAGCTCATCCCGAAGTCGTCTCAACTTCTCTGGATCCCTGTTCGGAAATGCTTTGGAATAATGTGAAGTTGCAAACACATCTGTGATCCCCTGTCTTCTCGCCATAGAAAGCATATGAAGACTTTCTTTCATCGAAGATGCTCCATCATCAACCCCAGGCAAGATATGGCTATGTATATCAATCATCTCTAATTAGTCCTTTTACATAATGAACGAGACACCTTGAAAGAGACACCTTAGGAAAAATATCTGTCCTGCTGTGCCTCCTTGTGTTGTGGTATCTTGTTTCTTCCATACTTAGTTAAGGATATTTCATTTTTCTCTGACTGTCAAGTACTTTTCATGTACATTTTACCAAACCTTATAACATTATTGTGATTTCTTGTTTATTTCTTCATTTTTGGTTCAAAAATCAATGAAGCCAGGTATCCAAAAATAAGTGCTGCGCTGATTCCGGCGGCACTTGCCTTGAACCCTCCCAGAAAGATTCCGAGGAATCCGTTTTTATCAACAGCTTCCTTCACACCTTTCCACAGGACATTTCCGAATCCCAGAAGTGGAACACTTGCGCCTGCTCCTGAAAATTTTACAAATGGTTCGTATGCTCCAATAAATCCAAGCACTGCGCCTGTACAGACGAGTAATACCATAACACGTCCCGGCATCAGCTTTGTTCTGTCCAGAAGAATCTGCACTGCAGCGCAGATGAGGCCTCCGATTAAAAATGCTTTTATATAATCCATTTTTCTATTCCTTTTCTTTTTTTAACACACACTTAGCACATTTTTTACTTCTTCCTATTATAATAGGGCTTTTCAACAGTGTTCGATCATAATCGCATGCGCAATCCCCGGCACACTTGCTCCTTCATTGAAGCTGACTGTTGACATCAATGCACCGGTCGGCACGAAGAGTATCTTTCTCCATTCTCCATTCTCAATCTTTGGCAGAATATATGAAGCCAGTGTTGATGCCGCGCATCCACAGCCGCTTCCTCCGGCATGTGTATCCTGTGTCTCCTGGTCAAAGATTGTCATTCCACAATCCATATGTTTTTTTCTGATGTCATATCCTCTGCTTTTCATTAGGTCAAAAAGTATGGATTGACCAATATATCCAAGATCACCTGTTATGATCTGATCGTAATCTTCCTGTGTTCGTCCAAGATCCTGAAAATTACGGTAGATGGTATCGGTTGCAGCCGGAGCCATACATGCCCCCATGTTCTGCGAATCCTTCAAGCCAAAGTCCACGATCTTCCCTATCGTGACGCCGGTGATCCGAATATGCCGGAACTGGGATTTTCTTTGACGTTGCTTATCGGAATGTATTTTATTCAGATGGCTTCCTACAAGGAAAGCCCCGCTGGCTGTCACGGTCCAGTGTGCGGAAAGTGGTCTCTGGTTCGCATATCCTAACGGAAATCGAAATTCTTTCTCTGCACTTCCGAAATGGCTGGATGTTACTGCCAGCATGTAATCTCCGTATCCTGCTGCCACACTCATTGCTGCTAATGCCAGTGCTTCTCCTGATGTGGAACATGCGCCATACAGGCCGAATATGGGAATCTGCAGATCTTCCACGCCCATAGAAGTTGCAATCCCTTGTCTGAGAAGATCTCCACCAAAGAGATAACGCACAGACTTCGGATCCACATGCGACTTTCCCAGTGCCAGTACGCAGGCTTCCTTCTGCATATTGCTTTCGGCTTCCTCCCAGGTCTCTGCTCCAAACAGGTCATCCTCATTTGTCAGATCGAAGTATTTTCCAAGCGGCCCCTGCGCTTCTTTGCTTCCGGCAACAGATGCAGCGCTTAGAAGATAAGGTGCTTTTGTGAATACAATGCTCTGTGCTCCACGAAGCTGGGACAGATGAAAAGGACCACACTCTGATTCAACTGCCCGGTTTTTGTTTCCCGTATCATTCATATCATTTCCTCATTTCTGATGTTTCATTATTTATTTTTAAGGATATTATTTTCATTTTTGTGAAAAACTATGTGTAGAATTTAAAAACAAAAAGAAAGGATTTTCATTTATGGACAAAATAGAACAATTGAAGCAACAGAAGCAATACGAAGCCTATGTCAAAAAGAAAACACCACAGCACAATGTGTGGTTCAACATGATGAAGGCGTTCTTCCTTGGTGGAACGATCTGCCTGATTGGACAATGTATTTATCATTTCTGTGAATTGAAAAAACTTTCCCCGGATGACTGCAGCAGCTGGACTTCTATTCTGCTCATTCTTCTGAGTATCCTTCTCACCGGTACCGGAATTTATCCACTGCTTGCCAAATGGGGCGGTGCCGGTGCACTTGTTCCGATTACCGGCTTTGCCAACTCTGTTGCTGCACCTGCGATTGAATATAAGAAGGAGGGTCAGGTTTTTGGTATTGGCTGTAAGATCTTCACGATTGCCGGACCGGTGATCCTGTATGGAATTGTGACAAGCTGGGCGCTTGGAGTTGTATATTGGGTATGGACGTTGATGTGAAACAAGAAATGTGTTAGATAAATGTATTAGGAAGCCGCTATTCACGGCTTCCTAATCTTTCTTTAAAATCTGTGTAATTAAATGAAGTTAGCTGCTGCATGGTTCTGTCAGCATGTCTGATCCAGATATCCGGTAAGGGCATCCCATTAAATGTATTGTTTTTGCAAGTCGTATAAATCGCCATATCTCCAAACAGAAGAAGATCTCCGTATTCCGGTAATTTGCTGAATTTATAGTCTCCGATCACATCCCCTGACAGGCAGGTTGGGCCTCCAAGTCGGACTGTAACCTCGTTTTCTATTGTCTCATCCGATGCGCCAAGAAGCGGTGGACGATAAGGCATTTCCAGTACATCCGGCATATGGCAGGCGGCGCTGGCATCTACGATTGCAATCTGTGTGTCTCCATTTTTCAGAACATCCAGCACACTGGTCAGAAGAAATCCTGCATTCAATGCCCAGGCTTCTCCCGGCTCCAGATAAACCTCAACCTTCCATTCTTCCTGTGCCATTCGAATGCATTGCTCCAGTCGTTCAATATCATATCCTGGTCTTGTAATATGATGACCACCGCCAAAATTGATCCATTTCACTTTGGCAATCAAATCACCGAACTGTTTCTTTACGGAAGCAAGGGTTGTCTCCAGATCATCCGAGTCCTGCTCACAGAGGGTATGGAAATGAACCCCATCCAAAAGTTCCATCAACTCCGGATTCTTCACAATTGCTTCATCCCACTGTACTCTTGTTGTACCCATGCGGCTTCCCGGTGCACAAGGGTCATAAATCTCATGTCCCTCCTGGGTAGAGCATTCCGGATTGATCCTGAGTCCCACGCTTTTTCCTGCCTCTTTCGCCATTCTTCCAAAACGAAGAAGCTGGGACGGAGAATTAAATACAATATGATCGGCATACTGAAGAAGTTCCTCGAATTCATCCGCCCGGTAACCTGCACAGAATACATGAACTTCTTTTCCCGGCATTTCCTCTGCCCCTAATCTTGCCTCATACAATCCACTGGCCTCTGTACCCGCCAGATACGGTTCAAAAAAAGGATAACAATCATAATTACTGAATGCTTTCTGTGCCAGAAGCATCTTACATCCTGTCCGTTCTGCTACTTCACCGAGCAGTTTTGCGTTTTCTGTAAGTGCTTTTTCATCCAGTATATAACAAGGTGTTTTGATGTTCCCAAATTCCGGCGGAATAATTCCGCCGGTGGCTGTAAATGGTGCTCTTTTATCTAATCTTTCCATCAGTCTACCAACTTCGGATCATGATTTTCACTGCGCGGCAGACCATAACGGTCAAGTGCGTCCAGGAACGGGTCCGGATCAAATTCCTCTACGGTATATACACCTGGTCTGATCCATTTTCCAGTCAGCATCATCATTGCTCCGCACATTGCCGGAACACCTGTTGTATAACTGATTGCCTGGCTTCCAACCTCATGGTAGCATTCCTGATGATCGCATACGTTATAGATATAGTAAGTCTTCTCTTTTCCATCTTTTACACCGGTAAAAATACAGCCGATATTTGTTTTTCCTTTTGTGCGTGGACCAAGACTTGCCGGATCCGGAAGAAGTTCTTTCAGGAACTGGATCGGAACGATTTCCTGTCCATTGTACTGGATCGGTGTTGTAGAAAGCATTCCTACATCTTCAAGACAACGCATATGATCTAAATAGCTTTGTCCAAAAGTCATAAAGAAACGAATACGTTTCACACCTGGAATTGTTTTTGCAAGAGACTCTATTTCCTCATGGTGAAGCAGATACATGTCCTTGTCTCCGACCTGATCAAAGTTGTATTCTCTCTTAATATCCATCGGCGGGATTTCTACCCAATGTCCATTTTCCCAGTAACTTCCCGGTGCACTTACTTCACGAAGATTGATTTCCGGATTAAAGTTTGTCGCAAATGCATATCCATGATCACCACCATTGCAGTCCAGAATGTCAATGGTATCAATCTGATCAAATTCATGTTTTAATGCATATGCACAATATGCCTGTGTGACACCCGGATCAAATCCGCATCCAAGCAGTGCTGTAAGACCTGCATCTTCAAATTTTTTGCGGTATGCCCACTGCCAGGAATAATCAAAATATGCTGAAAATCCTTCTTCTTTACAGCGTTTTTCGTAAATTGCACGCCACTTCGGATCATCCGTATCTTCCGGCTCGTAGTTTGCTGTATCCATATAGTTTACGCCACATGCCAGACACGCATCCATAATCGTCAGATCCTGATATGGAAGCGCAATATTCATTACCAGATCCGGTTTGTAATCATTGATCAGTTCGATCAGCTGATCCACATCGTCTGCATCAACCTTAGCTGTCGTAAGAACTGTTTTTGTCTTTCCTTTTAGCTTTTCTGCAAGTGCATCACATTTTTCCTTTGTACGGCTTGCGATACAAAGTTCTGTGAAGACCTCATCTGCCTGACAACATTTCTGAATTGCTACACTGGCTACTCCTCCGCAGCCGATTACAAGTACTCTGCTCATAACTCTTCTCCTTTTCTTGACATGTAACTGTTTTTCTTCAACAGTTGTATATTTATAATTGCTCTCTTATAAGTTGCCGGTTTATTTTGCAATTGCAAGAAGCAGTTCACGAAGAACCTTACATGCTGTTGCGGTTGAGACACCACTTGCATCCAGCATAGGGGCAAGTTCATTCACATCCGCTCCTACTACATTTGCCTGTGCAACTGTACGGATGGCTTCAAGAAGCTCTAAGAAAGTTACTCCCCCCGCCTCCGGAGTCCCCGTTCCCGGAAATACTGCCGGATCCAGACAATCCAGATCAATTGTAAAATAAATTGGTACATTTTTCTCTTTCAGTTCTCTTACAGTCTCTTCCAGTCCGTCAAAAGAAAGTGGATGGAAATCTGTATGCTGCGCGGCAAATCTAAATTCTTCTCTCTCTCCGCTTCGGATACAGAACTGATGAATACGTCCGTCTCCCAGAAGATCATGACATCTTCGCAGAACGCATGCATGACTCAATCTAGCTCCCAGATAATCATCCCTTAAATCTGCATGTGCATCAAAATGGATGATATGTAGATCCGGATATTTCGCAGCTACAGCGCGTACTGCTGCCAGCGTCACCAGATGTTCTCCTCCCAGAAGCAATGGAAATTTATCTGATTTCAATATTTCTTCTGCTCTCTTTTGAATATCCGAAAGCGCCATTTCACTGCTTCCAAAGCAAAGTTCCAGATCCCCACTGTCAAATACACTGATATCCATAAGGTCTCTGTCCTGATATGGACTGTAAGTTTCAAGTCCGAAACTCTCATGACGCATAGCTGCCGGACCGAATCTTGCGCCCGGACGAAAACTTGTCGTCGAATCAAACGGCGCACCATAAAGGACAATCGATGCTTCCTCAAAGCTGCTTTCGCATCCGATAAAAGTTTCTATATTCGGTAAAATCATGAATTATTCCTCCACTTCTTTCAGCATATCTTCCAGAAATGCCGGAAGGTAAAATGCTCCTTTATGGAGTCTTGTTGTATAGTAACGTGTACGAAGATTTAATGCATTCCATGCTTCTGTGTCCAGATCATCTACGGGATGATATTTTTTGCTGGCAAATCCAAACAACCAGTAACCTGCGGCAAAGGTTGGGATATGTGCCTGATAAACACGACTGATCTGAAATGTACTGGCAATTCTTTTATGGCTTCGCTGCATTGCATGTGCATCTTCTGCGTAGAATGGACTTCCCTGCTGGTTGACCATGATTCCATCCTCTTTCAACGCATTGTAACAATTTCCATAGAATTCGCGGGTAAACAATCCTTCCGATGGGCCAAACGGATCCGAAGAATCTACGATAATAAGATCATATTTTGCCTCGCATCTTCGGATAAAACGGAGTGCATTTTCGTAATGAAGATGTACTCTTCTGTCATCCAGTCTGCATGCATTTCCCGGAAGGTATGCACGACATGCCTCGACAACCATCGGATCCATTTCTACCAGATCAATGTGCCTAACCCTGTCATATCTGGTCAGTTCGCGAACAACACCGCCATCTCCGGCTCCAATCACCATAATATCTTTTGCTTCTTTATGAATCGCCATCGGCACATGCGTGATCATCTCATCATAAATAAATTCGTCACGTTCTGTCAGCATTACATTTCCGTCCAGAGTCAGAACACGGCCAAATTCCGGTGTCTCAAAAATATCAATTCTCTGATAATCACTCTGTCTGGAAAAGAGCTGACGGTTTACCCGGATACTGTGTTTCACATCCGGTGTATGGAATTCCGAAAACCACATTTCCATTGTTATTACCTCCCTGTCAGAACATTCAGTTTCAAAATATCCGGATCTTCCGGTCCGGTCATATTACAACCCTTCGCTTTTGCATACTCGATATAATCCAGAATTTCTGCCGTGATGCGTTCCCCAGGCGCAAGGATCGGAATTCCAGGCGGATAACACATCACAAATTCACTACAGACCATACCTTCTGTTTCCCTGAGTGGCAGACTGCACTTATCTGCATAAAAAGCATCCTGTGGGCTGGTCACTACCTGAGGATCAATATATTCCTGACTCAGAAGTCCTGTTCCGTCTGTCTGAAAACGTCTGCGGATCTCTGCAAGTGCACTCACAAGCCGTTCTACTTCCTGTGCGCGGTCTCCGATCGAAAGGTAGGCAAGAATATTTCCGATATCTCCAAATTCAATCTGAATGTCGTATTCATCACGCAGAATATCATAAACTTCAATTCCTGCGAGTCCGATATCTAACGTATGTACACTTAATTTTGTAATATCAAAATCAAAAACAGAATTTCCATTTACCAGTTCTTTTCCAAATGCATAATAACCACCGATTGCATTGATTTCTTCTCTGGCATATTCTGCCATATCTGCTACCTGATGGAAAATCTGACGGCCACGCTGTGCAAGATTCCTTCTTGAAATGTCAAGACTCGACATCAAAAGATAGCTTCCTGATGTTGTCTGTGTCAGATTGATGATCTGCCGCACATACCCGGCATGTACGTCCGGACCTGTAAGAAGCAGACTCGACTGTGTAAGACTGCCTCCGCTTTTGTGCATGGATACGGACGCCATATCTGCGCCTGCTTCCATAGCTGAAACAGGAAGTCCGCCACCGAAATAAAAATGTGTTCCATGCGCTTCGTCCACCAGACACATCATTCCTGCCTCATGTGCCATCTTGACAATTGCTCGCAGATCACTGCATATTCCATAGTAAGTCGGATTATTTACTAACACTGCAACTGCCTTTGGATGTTCTTTTATCGCTTTTGCTACCTGTTCTCTCTGCATTCCCAGAGAAATTCCAAGCCGCTGGTCTACCTCTGGATTTACATAAACAGGGATCGCACCACATAAAACAAGTGCATTCAACACACTCCTGTGAACATTACGTGGCAATATGATCTCATCTCCACGTTTACAGGCAGTCAGAACCATTGTCTGTACAGAACTTGTCGTGCCCCCTACCATTAAAAATGCATGTGCTGCTCCAAAGGCATCTGCTGCCAGTTCTTCTGCTTCCCGTATTACAGATACCGGATGGCAGAGATTGTCCAGTGGTTTCATACTGTTGACATCGACGCCTACACATTTTTGTCCGAGAAATTCTGTCAGCTCCGGATTTCCTCTTCCCCGTTTATGACCAGGGACATCAAATGGCACAACTCTCATTCGCCGGAAAGTCTCCAAAGCCTCATGGATCGGTGCATGATTCTGGTTTAATTTAAAACGACTCCCTTTCATATTTCCTCTCTTTCCAGGTTCCTTTGTCAAAACACTTTCTTAATACAGAAAAAACGCAGATAAGGGCGCTAAGCCACAAACCTGCGTTCGGTATGTATTCGTCTGTTTTATTCTCAGCTGTAACAGAAAAGGCAATATCTTCTCTTAGATTTTTAAATAAAACTTCTGGATCATGCGTGTCAGAGTCTATATAGCAATTATACTTTTACTACTCTTATTGACCGTTTCACAAGTCTGC